>Ga0307513_10000061_pt1 | contig 144434 bp, 126 predicted proteins | sample 15_EM_MG_FD_202174 | JGI IMG/M metagenome (GOLD analysis project Ga0307513, IMG submission 202174) | Populus trichocarpa ectomycorrhiza microbial communities from riparian zone in the Pacific Northwest, United States - 15_EM | ecosystem: Host-associated > Plants > Roots > Unclassified...
TCGGAATCGCGTCCGGAAGCCGGCAGCTATTTCCGCTCGGATCACTTCAACTTCGCCAAGGCCGGCGTGCCGGCGCTGTATGTGGATGCGGGCGACGACCTGATCGAGGGCGGCAAGGCCGCGGGCGAAGCGGCGGCCAAGGACTACAACGAGAACCGCTACCACAAGCCCGGCGACCAGTACGACGCCGCGACCTGGAAGCTGGACGGCACCATGGACGAACTATCCGCCGTCTATGGCGTAGGCCTGGAGATCGCCAACGGCGATCGCTGGCCGAACTGGTATTCCGGCAATCCGTTCAAGAGCGCGCGCGACGCGATGTTGAAGGCCAAATGACCCCGTAGGAGCGGGCCCCGCCCGCGACGCTCTTCGAGCAAAAGCGTCGCGGGCAGGGCCCGCTCCTACAAAACCCCGGACGGCGCCGCAAGGCGTCGTCTTTTTTTGCATGCGCTTCGGCTAGGCTATGGCACGTCCTTGAGGAACAAGACATGTCCATTGCCTACTGGTGCATCCTGATCGCCGCCCTGCTGCCCTATGTGTGGGTGTCGGTCGCCAAGAAGTCCGGCGAACGCTACAACAACCGTGATCCGCGCGATTGGCAGGCCAAACAGACTAATCCCCGCTCCAATCGCGCCCATGCCGCGCATCTCAATGGCTTCGAATCCTTTCCCGTCTTCGTCGCCGGCGTGCTGATGGCGCAACTGGCCGGAGTCGGTGTCGGCACCATCAACCTGCTGGCCATCGCCTTCGTCATCGCGCGCGTGCTGCACGGCGTTTTCTACGTGGCTAATGTGCAGGCGCTGCGCAGCTTAGTGTGGCTGGTCGGATTCGCCAGCGCTAGCGCCTTGATGGTACTGGCGGCGCTGAAGATCGGCTGATCGCTGCTTTTGTAGGAGCGTTGTAGGAGCGACGTAAGTCGCGAAACTCTGAAACGCCATGGTTTCGCGACTTACGTCGCTCCTACAAGATATTTTCGTCCCAATCGAATAGGGCGTAGGCCTTGCGGAATTCCGCATCCAATGGGGCCGCCGCGGCGATGCGTTCGCCGCTGACCGGGTGCGTGAACGAGAGCCGCGAAGCGTGCAGCAGCATGCGATGCACGCCGCGCATCCGGAAGTGCAGATTGTGGCGGCCATCGCCATGGCTGGTGTCGCCGATCATGTGATGGAAAGCGTGCTTGAGGTGCCGGCGGATCTGGCGGAAGCGCCCGGTCTCCAGCGCACAACGCAACAGCGCATAGCGGGAGGTTTCGAACCCGGCCGAAGGGACCGGCAGCTCTCCGGTCGCCAAGCGGGTGAAATGCGTCACCGCCGGCTTTTTTTCCGGCTTGCCCGGTCCGCCATCGAGCGCATGATCGACGGTGAAAGTTTCCTGCGGCCAGCCGCGGCAAACGGCAAGGTATTCCTTATCCACCTCCTGCGTCATCAACGCCTTGCCCAGCGCGCCAGCGGTTTCGCGATCGAACGCCAGCAGCAGGCAACCACTGGTGGCCCGGTCCAACCGGTGGATCAGGAAGATCGGCCTGCCGAACTGCTCGCGCAGGCGATCGGCAGCGAAATCGGTTTCGCCGCGCGCGAGCTTGCTGTCGTGGACCATCAGTCCGGCCGGCTTATCGATCACCGCCAACCATTCGTCGAAAAACAGCGTCGGCAGCGCCAAGGTCGTTTCTTGCACAGTTTTTCCGGTCCGGATGCGGCGACTTCGCCAAGGCGGCGCAGCTTACTCCGGCTGCGGTCAAGTAATGCGCTTCTTTTCTCGTTTCTACGGGCTTCGTCGACCGTTCGGCGCCGACGGCTAGCTCAGGCCATGCCGCAGCCATATGACCGCTTCGGTCTGGTCGGTGAAAACGCGCGCGTGCATGCCGGCTTCCAGTGCGAATATCTCGCAATACTCGATTCGTTCCAGCCCCATCGGCTTGACGTGCGCGATCCGCAACCGTTCCAGCGGCCCGCCCTTCATCATTTCGACCAGCTGCCGCCAATGCTCTTCGGACAACGGGGTGCCGGTCATCTCGTCGATCAGCAGCAGCGCCGGCGAGGGCCGCTTGTCCAACTCGGCCACGATGGTGCGCCAATAGGCCACGGTATTCTCAAACGTGGCCTCGCCGGTGACCCGCGCCATCAACCCGAACGAATGCGTGGAAAACACGATCTCGAAGGACGCCTGGGTCATCGCGGTGATCCCATCGGACGGGGTGGGCAAATGCTATACCCATGGTACGGAGGTAACGGTGATTTTCCGTTGCCGGTAGAGCGATCCCGCCACTTAGCCCTGGGAAAACGATCAGCGTCGCGGCCACGCAGCCAACAAGGCCCACAGACCGCCGATGCCGGCGATCCAGGACGAGGCGGGGACCGACATGAGGCTTGGCCCACCAGCTTCGAAGCCGTACAGCACCGCCGCGACAATCAACAGGCCGGTGCCCAGGATCGCGGCGACGATGCGCCGTTGCATGCCTTTCATGGTCTGGGCCAGTTCGTTGAGATCGCGCGAACGCAACGCGAGCTCGTGCTTGCCTTCTACCTGCTGCTTCAGCCAGGCGTGCACCAGCCGCGGCATGTCGGGCGCATGGGTCATGATTTCCGGCAGCCGCTTGCGCAGTTCCTGCACGGCGCGCTGCGGGCTGTAGCGCTCCACCAGGATGCGTTCCAGCACCGGCTTGGCCACGGCCCAGATGTCGAGCTGCGGATCCAGTTGGCGGCCGACGCCTTCGATGTTGAGCAAGGTCTTCTGCAGCAGGATCAGCTGCGGCTGCAGGGTCAGCTCGTACTTCTGCGCGGTGCGGAACAGCTTCACCAGCACTTCGGCCAGAGAAATCTCCGAAAGCGGACGGGTGAAATACGGCTCGCACACCGAACGCGCCGCCGCTTCCAGCTCGTCGATGCGCACGGTGGCCGGCATCCAGCCCGCTTCCACGTGCAGTTCGGCGATGCGCCGGTAATCCTTGTTGAAGATGGCCATGAAATTCTCGGCCAGATAGTACTGATCTTCTTGCGACAGCTGGCCCATGATGCCGAAGTCCAGCGCGATGAAACGCGGATTGGCTTTGCGCGCCGGATCTTCGTCGACCCAGATATTGCCGGCGTGCGCATCGGCGTGGAAGAAGTTATCGCGGAACACTTGCGTGTAGAAAACACGCACACCCTTCGCCGCCAATGCCTTACGGTCGATGCCGGCGGCATCGAGCGCAGCGATGTCGTCGGAGGGAATGCCGCGCACCCGCTCCATGGTCAGCGCGCGCTCGGCGGTGTGGCTCCAGACGATCTCGGGCACGTACAGGTCGTCCGAATCCAGCCACATGCGCCGCATCACGCTGGCGTTGCCGCCTTCGCGCTGCAGGTCGAGTTCGGCGGCCAGCGTGGTCTCGATCTCGGCGACGATTTCGCGTGGGCGGATCTTGTCGGCGCTGGGGTGCGCGCGATCCACCAGGGCGGCGATCGAGTTGAGCAAGGAGATATCGGCGGCGATCTGCTTCTCGATCTTCGGGCGTAGCACTTTCACCACCACTTCGCGCCCTCCCGCCAGCGTCGCCGCATGCACCTGGGCGATGGAAGCGGAAGCCAGCGGAGTGGTGTCGAAGGTCTCGAACGCCTCTCCGATCGGCAACCCCAATGCCTGCTCCACGATGGTGCGTGCGGTCTCGCCGTCGAACGGCTTGACCCGATCCTGAAGCTGCGACAGCTCGTCGGCCACGTCTGGCGGCACCAAGTCGCGGCGAGTGGACAGGATTTGTCCGAACTTGACGAAGATCGGGCCGAGCTCCTGCAACGCCAGACGCAGACGCGCGCCGCGCGACTGCGCGGCGATGGAAGCCGACGCGCGCGGCACGAACGGGCGCGCCAGTTTCAACCAGCGCTCAGCCGGCGTGTCTTCGAACAGGTCGTCCAGCCGATAGCGCAGCAGCACGCGTCCGATCTTGCTCGCACGCAGCGCGGCCCTCACGCAACGCTCCCACGCAAGCGGTCTACCTTGGCCTGCAGACGCTCCACATCGTCGCGCAAGGCGTCGACATCGTCGTGAAAGGCATTGAGTTCGGCGCGCCCGACCGCATCGCGCGATTCCTCGGTGACGAACTCGGCCGCGTTCTGCGCCAGGTTCCCGCTCACGCTGCGCAGCTGGCGCAATGCGCCGCGCGCGGCGTTGGCGATCTGCACGCCGACGATTTCGCCGAACGCGGCAACGAACGGCTGCTGCCAATCCGGATCGAAACGCTCGGCCAGGGTCTGCAGGCGACGGGCGAGTTCCGCATCTCCCGAAACGCGCACGCGTCCGACCGGTACGGCGTTGTCCTTGCGCAGCGCATTTCCCATGAAAGCCGGAAGCTGCGCCAACAAACCGCCCAGGGTGCTGCGCACGGCCAAGTCGGGCTCTTGCGACGACTCGACCGGCCCCACTCGCAGGCGCTCGCCGACTACGTCGATCTGCAATGCCAGTGCGGGGGCCTCGAGAGAGAGCGCGATCTTGCGGCCATCCAACGGCTTCAACGCCTCGCGCGTGTCGGGGTCCAGCGCCAGGGCGCGGTTGAGCGCGGCTTCGAGCGCACGGCCCGCCAGCGGTTTGAGGGAGTCGAAAGGAGAAGTCGCCATGCCGGCATTCTAACCGGCCGGCGCGGCAGGCCGTGGCGCGTCGTCAGGCAGGACGCGCCATGGCCGGCCATCGCGAATGGCTCAGACGCGTTTGCGGAAGAACGTAACCGCCGCCAGGATCAGGAACACGACGAACAGGATCCAGGCGATGTTGCTGGCGGCGCCAGCGATGCCGCTGAAGCCGAGCACGGCGGCAATGACCGCGATGACTAGAAAGATGATGGCGTAGTTCAGCATGGTGTCCTCCGTTGATCGACGCGCCGGATTGGCGACGCGATCATCATCGGCAGGCGCAGGTTGCTTTCAGGTGATGACGGCGGTTCTTTGCAGCGATTGCTTCAGCCTTGTGAGGCCCTCGTCAAAGCTTACCCGCGGCCGATAGCCGAAGTCGCGCGTGGCTGGGGCCATGTCGTACCAGTGCGCGGTGCTGAGTTGCTCGGCCAGAAAGCGCGTCATCGGCGGTTCGCCTTTCAGCGGCAGTATTTTCCACAGCGCCTCGCATACCGCGCCGATGCGATAGGCGGCCTTGAACGAGAGATGCTTTTCCACGCGCGGAGCGCCGGCGGCCTCCAGCAGCGCGTTGAGCAATTCGCCCATCGGCTTGGGTTCGCCATTGGAGATGAAGTAAGCCCGGCCCGCACAGGCCGCACCGACCGCGAGATGCTCGAATGCGTCGAAGTGCGCCTGTGCGGCATTGTCGATATAAGTGGTATCGACGCGATTGCTGCCATCGCCGACGATGCGCAGACGTCCGCTATTGGCGCGTTCGATCAGACGCGGCAGGATCTGCTGGTCGCCCGGCCCCCAGATCAGGCGCGGGCGCAGGGCGATGGTGGCGAGCGCGGCGCTGTTCGCGGCGAGTACCGCTTTCTCGGCGATGGCCTTGGTTTCGGCATAAGGCGCTTGGAAGTCCTCGCCATACGGAACGTTGTCCGCCGTGCCGCCTTCGACCGGATGGGTAGCGCGATGGGTGACGCTGGGCGTGGAGGTGTAGACCAGTTTGCCGACCCTATGCGTGCGACAGGCGTCGAGCACGTTCTGCGTGCCGATCACATTGGCCGAGTAGTAACTTTTATAGCTGCCCCACGCGCCGGCTTTGGCTGCGTTGTGAAAGATCGCATCCACCCCATCGGCCGCATGGATCAGCGCATGCGCATCGGTCAGATCGCCCTGCACTTGGCCAACGCCAAGTGCAGCCAACGCCGGATAGTGGCCCCGGTTGAAGCTGATGACCTGGTGGCCGCGGTCGATCAGGCCGCGGCATAGCGCCTGTCCTAGGAAACCACCGCCGCCTGTGACCAGGATTTTCATACTTCGTCGCCTTTAGCCCCCTCCCCTGCGAAGGCAGGGGAGGGCTGGGGAGGGTTGCGTCGGTCATTCGCAGTATTTCCGAAAGGACCTGTTCTGTTCTCAGCAATACATCATCATTCCAGAAGCGTAGAACCTGGTACCCGTTGCAGCCGAGCCTATCGGTTCGCTGCCGATCGTATTCGGTCTGCAACAAGTGTTGCCCACCATCAAGTTCGACTACCAACCTGATGGAAGGCGCGGCGAAATCGGCGACGTACCCTGCAATCGGATACTGTCGTCTGAACTTGATTCCGTTGATCTGTCGGTTCCTAAGATGGTGCCAAAGCTTGCGCTCTGCGTCGGTGGCATTCTTGCGCAACTCACGCGCGTTGTCCCAAATAGGCTGCATCCCTGCGCTCCGGACCTACGTTGCTTTCAGGCTAACAGCGTGTTGCCGTGCGATCTATCGGAAAACTACTCGGTGACGACTCCACCCCCTCCCAACTTCCCCCTGCCTTCGCAGGGGGAGGGGCTTAGACCTGCGTCGCCGCCCACACCGCCAGCTTCTCCCGCCCGATCTTCGCGTTATGGCGGATATCAACAGGGAAGGCCGGATGGCAGAGGAATCGTTGGATGCCTACCGTATGCGCATGGCCTGCCGCGATGGTCCGCAGCGCATCGACGACTCTGGGGCGATGGTCAGCTGAAACGTTCGGCTGAAGTTCGTAGCAGAGCACCGGCTCTTGCCGGCCCTGCGCGCCGACGCCAACCAACGCGGATCGTTTCACATCAGGGTGCGTGTTGAAGATGGGCTCGACCTGTTCCGTGTACAACGGGCCGTCCGCTGTCTCCAGACGCTGCGTCTTGCGTCCGCAGAACCACAGCCGGCCTTGCGCATCGAAATAGCCCACATCGCCCATGCGATGCACTACGCGTTCGCCGCCATCGGGTAGCGATTCGCGGATCTTCGCGGCGCGCGTTGCCGATTCGCGGTTGAAGTAGCTATCGGTCGCGGTAGGGCCCGCCACCGTGATCTCCCCCACTCCGCCATCGGCGACGAGCAATCCGTCCGTCCATTGGTCTATCGGCGCATCGTCGATGGCGATGATGCGCACTTGGTTAGGCGCGACCGGGCGGCCGACGCAGGTGCCTGCGCCACGCTCGGTTTCTGTGCGGGTGCTTTGCAGTTCGCGGCCTTCGATCACCGCGACCGGCAGGCATTCGGTGGCGCCGTAGGGGGTCCAGAACTGCGCCTCGTCGGGCAGCAGCGCGCGGATCTTCTCCACCACTTCCGGCGGTACCGGGGCGCCGGCAGAAGTGACCCGTTGCACGCCCACGAGTTTCTCGCCGTGATCGACCAGTACACGCATCAGCGCGGGCGAGCCGAACAATTGAGTCACGCCATACGTGCGGATCGCGTGCAGCAGCTTGCGCGGATCCGCACTGGCGGGCCGGGTCGGGTCCATGTCGGGAATGATCGAAGTCAGTCCCAGCGCAGGATCGAACAGGGCGAACGGAGGAAACGTCGGCAGATCGACGCCGCCTGGCTGCATGCCGAAGGCGTTACGCAACAGTTCGATCTGGGCGACGAAATGGCGGTGCCGGTAGACCACGCCCTTGGGCACGCCGGTGGACCCGCTGGTGAAGAGGATACCGGCCACTTCGTCGGACTGGGTGTCGGCAAGCTGCGCACCTGCGCCCGCGCCCAGGCGCTCGATTTTGGCCAGCGTGGTTCCCCCCCAGCCGAAGCGCGAACCCACTGTGACCAGTTTGTTCGCGCTGCGTGCCCAACCAAGTACCAGTCTTGCGATGTGCGCGAGCGGAATGCCGATGAAGGCTTCCGGCTGCGCTTCGTCCAGGCACTGCTTCAACGCGCTGCGGTCGATGCCGGGATCGACCAGCACCGGCACCGCGCCGGTCTTGAACAATGCGAACATCAACAGGAAGAACTCCGGCGACGGCCGCACCATGATCACCGCGCGCGTGCCGCGGACGATGCCGCGCTTGGCCAGGCCCGCGGCGATCGCATCGCTGCGCGCGTCGAGTTCGGCGTAGGTCAGGGCGACATTGTATTTGCCGAAACCGTCGCTGCCGCGCGAACCGGGGCAGCGGATTGCGATCTGCTCGGGCCGCTCTCGCGCAAGGTGCGGGAGCGTGGCGGCGATGTTGCAGATCCGGCTCATGCCAGCGGGTGCGTATCGAGGAAATTGCGGATTGCCGGCACCAGCTCGGCTTGCTTGTCTTCCAGCACGTAATGGCCCGCGTCTTCGAACGCGGTCACTTGTGCGTTGGGCAGGGCTTTCGTGAAACCGGCGAGGAAGTGCTTGTCGAACACGAAATCCTGCAGCCCCCAGCCGATGAATGCCGGACGGTCGGCGAACTGCGGCAGGCGCTGCCCGGCCGCTTCCACCAGCGCCCATGCCTTGTCGCCCGGATGCAGCGGGATGTCCTGCATGAAGCGCAGCGTGCTGATGCGGTTGGCCCAATTGTTGTAGGGCGACACATAGGCACGGCGTACGTCGGCCGGCATTTTCGTTTCTACACCCTGGTAGGAGGCGCCGCTGGAAAACGCATTGAAGGCGCGGATGACGAAAGCGCCGAATTTGGAGTCGCGACCCAGCGACAGCTGCCACGGCATCTTCTTCGCCGTCGGCAACGGAAACGCAGCGGTGTTGGTGATCACCAGCCGCTTGATCTGCGCGGCATGGGTCAGCGCCCAGCCGAAGCCGATCATGCCGCCCCAGTCGTGCACGGCCAGCGTCACCGGGCCGGCGATGCCAAGGTGGTCGAGCAGCGCGGTGAGGTCGTCGATGCGTGATTGCAGCGTGTAGTCGTAGTCGCGGTCGCTAGGCTTGTCGGAGTAGCCCATGCCGATGTGATCGGGAACGATACAACGGTAACGCTTCGCAAGGGCTGGGTCGCTGAGCCCCGACACCAGGTTGCGCCAGTAATAGCTCCACGACGGATTGCCGTGCAGCATCACTACTATTTCGCCCTCGCGCGGACCTTCGTCGAGATAACTCATCGACAGGCCGGGACGCACCTCGAACCGCTTGGGCGTGAAGGGATAGCCGGGGAGATTCATCGCGACCTACCGCAGAAAATGAAAGGGCCGGCGAACCGGCCCCGAGGAATACTGATCCGCCGTCTTACCAGACGACTTCGGCCATCGAGCAGTTCAAACCCGAACCGATGCCCAGCAGCGCGATGCGGTCGCCCTTTTTCAGCCGGCCCAGCTGCTTGAGCTTGCTCAGCACGATCGGCACGCTGGCCGGTCCAATGTTGCCGTGCTCGCCGAAGATGGTCAGCACTTTCTTGGGGTCGATGCCGAAGGCCTTGATGAACGCCTGGGTATGCACCTGGCTGACCTGATGGATGACGAACTGGTCCAACTCGTCCACCACCCAGCCCAACGCAACCCTAGCCGCGCCGAAAGTCTTCTGCGCCAGCTTCATACCTTCGATCAGCAGCATGCGGGTATCGGTGACCATGCGGTCCAGGTTGCCGCGGCACAGGGTGTTCCACTGGGTCGCGGCCTTGGTCACGCCGCCCTTGTAGCGGGGTGCGTCCGGGGTCAGCTCGCTGCGCGACATGACCATGGCCGCGGCGCCGCAACCCAGAGTCAGGGTGGCCAATTCGTTGCGGAATTGTTCTTCGGTGACGTCCGGCGACTGCATGCGCTCCAGGGTCATCTTGTAGGCCAGATTGGCGGTTTCGCCATCCACGACCAGGGCGTAGTTGATCTCGCCGCGTTCCAGCATACGGGCGGCGATGTCCATGCCGTTGATGAAGGCCAGGCAGGCATTGGCGACGTCGAAGTTCTGGCAGTCCTCGCCCATGCCCAAGTTGCCGGACACGATGCTGGCGGTGGACGGCTCCAGGAAATCGCGGCTGACCGAAGTGTTGACCAGCAGGCCGATCTGATCGGCGGTCACGCCGGCGTCTGCCAGCGCCAGACGCGCGGCCAGGGTGGCCACGTCGGAAGCTTGCTGGTCGTCGTCCCATAAGCGGCGGGCGTGGATGCCGGCGATGTCGCCCAGCACGTCGGTGCGGATGCCCAAACGGTCCATGGTGGGCTTCAACTGTTCGTTGATGGCTTTGGAAGTCAGGGTGTGCGGCGCATCGATATGCGCCAGTCCCGCGATGGAGACGTTCTGGAAGAGCATCTAAGTGAGCGCCGAGGCTGGCCGAAGGGGCGACAAGGGTACCGGCTTCCGTGTCTTATCGCACCTTTGGGCGCTAGGCCGTAGTGCGCCTCTGTAGGAGCGGGCCCTGCCCGCGAGCTTTTCCGCCTATCCGGTAAGAAGAGCTCGCGGGCAGGGCCCGCTCCTACAGATCAGCTGTTGGTGCAGCGGTAGGCGGCGAAACGCTGCTCGCCATCGACCGGGTCGGCCAGCGGTTGCACGGTATTGGCCTGGATGCCCGGGGCTTCGTTGCGGGCCAGGGTTTCCAGTTCGTCGCGCACGCGCAAGGCGTTGCGCTCGTAGAAGACCACGCTGTTCTTGACCGAAACCGAAACCTCGCCGCGCTTCTCGCAGCCCGCAGGGGCCGCGCCGGCCGCGATCACGCGCACACCGCTGGCTTCGGGAGCCATCTGCACCCAAGTGCAGCCGGAAACGGTCAGGATCAGGGAAATTGAGATCAGAGGCAGACGCATGGGGGAATCCTGTTTGCGGGGGTGCGCGCTGGAGTATGTGGCGAGGGTTCTGAACTCAGCCTTGTCTCCTCGATCCTCAGCGGAGACCCCGGTAGGTCGGGGCTACGCCCCCGACGCACTGGAACTGAAACTCCTCGTGCGTCGGGGGCGTAGCCCCGACCTACTCCTGGACTTCAGAGCCGCGCTTGTCTCCTCCCTTGTCCGCGTAGCGGGTGGGGGAGGTTGGAAGTGATGCTTTTGGCGGGGAACTTAAAGATCAAAAACTGGGCAATAGCAAAAGCAACATCAAGAGCAAGATCAAGAGCAAGATCAAGAGCAACCCCCAGCCCTCCCCTGCTTCGCAAGGGAGGGGCAGGAGCTTACTTCGCAGGTTTCACCGGCTTGCCGTCGGAGTCCAGCACGCTGACTTCGCCCAGGTTGAGGGCGCGTACCGGCGCCTCAACCTTGGACAGGTCGCCCACCACCACGTACATCAGCGAACCGGGAACGAGGGTCTTGGCCGCGGCCTGTACCTCGGCGATGGTCATCGCGTCGTTGCGGGCCTTGTACTGGACGATGTAGTCGTCCGGACGGCCGTAGCGCAGATTGCTGCTGATCTGGCCCTGCACCGCCGATGCGGTTTCGTAGCCGCCGGGCAGGCTGAGCGTGTTGCTGGCGCGGATCTTGGCGATCTCGGCGGCGGTGGCTGGTTTCTGGCCGCTAGCGAACGCGGTGATTTCCGAACGCAGCTCCTTGATCGAGTCGGCGGTCTTGTCGGTCTGTACCGCAGCCGAGGCGAACCACGGACGCTGGCCCAGGGTGTTGCTGGCGTTGCTGTAGGAACCGTAGGCCCAGTGCTTGTCCTCGCGCAGGTTGCTGTTGAGGCGCGAAGTGAATTCGCCGCCCAGCACGCCGTTGGCGAAGTCGAAGTCGATGGTGCCGGCGTCGCCGGTCGGCGGAACCAACTGGCCGACGTAGACGTTGGACTGGGTCGCCCCCGCTTGATTGATCAAATAGACATGGTTGGCCGTGGGCGCTGCGACCTGAGAGACGGACGGCAGGGCCGGTGCGCCCGCAGGCGTTTTCCAGTCGCCGAAGCGCTGCTCCAGCAACGGCAGGACTTGCTTGAGGGTGGTGTCGCCGACCACCACGATGCGGGCCTTGTCCGGCTGCAGCCAGTTGTCGTGAAAGGCGACCAGATCGTCCCGGGTCAGTGAGGCGATCGAGGCCTCGGTGCCGCTACCGGTGAACGGAATGGCGTACGGATGGCCTTCGCCGTAGAGCAGCGGCGGCATGATGCGCATCGCCGCGGTCTGCGGCCGCGCTTTTTCCTGTTTGATGCCGGCGATCCAGGTCGCGCGAACGCGCTCCATTTCTTCCGGGGAAAAAGTCGGACGACGCAGCACGTCGGCCAGCAGGTCCAGCGATTCGGGCAGCTTGTCGCTGAGCGCGGACAGGCCGACGGCCGCGTAATCCAGCCCGGCGCCGACGCCGATCTGCGCACCCAAATCCTCCTGGCGCGCGGCCAGCTCCAGCGCGCTGTACGCGCCGGCGCCTTCGTCGAGCATCTGCATGGTGAAGTTGGCGGTGCCCAGCTTCTTGCCCAGGTCGGCGGTGTAGCCGCCGGGGAATTCCACCGACAACTGCACCACCGGCGTCTCGTGGCGTTCGGCCAGCACAACCTGCATGCCGTTGGAGAGCGTGGCGCGTTCCAGCGCTGGGAACTTCAGTGCGGGGAAGCGGGTGGTTTTCGGCACGCCGGTGCTGCGGTCGATGTCGGTCTTGACCGTCTTGAACTTCGGGTCGACTGCGGGTACTTCCGCGGGCTTGCTGGCAGGCGCGGCCTGCACGGTTTCCGGCAGCGACGAAGCGGGGGTTTCGCTGGGCTGCACGACCAGCGTGTGCGAACCGACGCCCAGCCATTTCTTCGCCACCGCCTGCACGCTGGCTGGGGTAGCCGCATCGATGTCGGCCAGATCGGTCTTGTAGCAGTCCGGCCTTCCGGAATAGACGGCGCACTGGGCCAGCACGTCGGACTTGCCGCCGAAACCGCCGATGCGTTCGATGCCGCGCACGAAGCTGGCCCGGGTGGTGACCTTGGCGCGCTCGAGTTCCTCGGCGGTCGGACCTTCGCTAATCAGGCGTTGCAGTTCCTCGTCCAGGGTCTTCTCGACCTTGGCCGTATCCACGCCGTCCTTGACCGTGGCCACCAGGAAGAAGGTACCGCTCAGTTCGCTGCTCCAGGCATAGGCGCTGGCGTTGTCGGCGATCTTGTCGCGATGGACCAGACGCGTGTCGAAACGCGAGGACGCGCTGCCGCCCAGGACCTGCGCGAACAGGTCCAGCAAGGTCGCATCCTTACTGCCGAGCTCGGCCACCGGCCAGGCGCGATAGATGCGGACCTGCGGGACCCGGTCCGGTACGGTCTCGCGCGTGTCTTTGTCGCGCTTGGGGATATTGGTAGGCATGTCGGCCAAGGTGGCGCTGGCGGGAATGTCGCCGAAGTATTCGGCGACCTTTTGCTTGGCGGTTTTCAGGTCGATGTCGCCGGCCAGCACCAGTACCGCGTTGTTGGGTCCGTACCAGCTCTTGAACCAGGTCTTCACGTCGTCCAGCGTGGCCGCATCCAGGTCGGCCATTGAACCGATGGTTTGCCAGCTATACGGATGGCCGGCCGGATACAGCGCTTCGAAAATCTTGGCGCTGATGCGGCGGCCGTAGGGCTGATTCTCGCCCTGGCGCTTCTCGTTCTGGACCACGCCGCGCTGCTCATCCAGCGACTTCTGGTCGATCGCACCCAGCAGATGGCCCATGCGGTCCGATTCCATCCACAACGCCATGTCCAGCGCGGTGGTGGGCACGTTCTGGAAATAGTTGGTGCGGTCCTGGTTGGTGGTGCCGTTCTGGTCGGTCACGCCGACCAGTTCATAAGGCTCGAAGTACTCGGCCTTGTGGTTTTCCGAGCCCTGGAACATCAGATGCTCGAACAGGTGGGCGAAACCGGTGCGGCCGGGCTGCTCGTTCTTGCTGCCCACGTGGTACCACAGGTTCACCGCCACCACCGGCGCCTTGCGGTCGGTATGCACGATCACGCGCAAGCCGTTGGGCAGGGTGAATTCGTCGTACTTGATCTCCACCTGCGCGCCGCCGGCGGGCTTGGCCTGGGCGGCTTGCGGCGACGCCACCAGTCCGGTGAGGGCGGTCGACAGGGCAACCGCGAGCAGGGCGGCACGCGGACGGCAGGAAAGGCGCATCGGATATTCCTTATTAAAGGTGGTCTGCAGGTCGGCTTGTGATGCTAGCGGCCACGGCCGGTCATTACACTAGGCCACAAGGCATGGTGGTAAGGCGGGTGCTGGTATGGAAGGCAAGACGGGCGCGCAACGTTGTCTGGTCACCGGGGCCAACCGCGGACTGGGCTTGGAACTCTGCCGGCAACTGCTGGCGCAGGGTGGTCGGGTAGTCGCCGCCTGCCGACATCCGGGCAAGGCCACCACACTCAATACCCTGGCCGGCGAGTATCCGGGGCGGCTGCACGTGGTGCCGCTGGACGTGGCCGAACCCAAAAGCCACGCGGCCCTGGCGCGCGAACTGCCGCTATTGACCGACGGCGAACCGCTGGACCTGTTGATCAACAACGCCGGCGTGCTGCGCGGCGGCGAGCGCTATGGCAGCGTGCAGGCCGCCGATCTGGAGATCAGCTTCCGCACCCACGCCTTGGGGCCGTTCCTGCTGGTGCAGACCCTCACCCCGCAACTTGCTGAGGGGGCGCGCGTAGCGAATATCTCCTCGGAGATCGGATCGATCGGCCTGCGCCAGGCCGGCTTGCATCAAGAATTCCGCACCCCTAGCTACGCCATCGGCAAGGCCGCGCAGAACATGGCGACTTCGTTGCTGGCGCGAGCGCTGGCACCGCGCGGCATCGTAGTGGTGGCGCTGCATCCGGGCTGGGTGCGCACCGACATGGGCACCGACCGCGCCGCGCTCAGCCCGCAGGAATCGGCCCACAGCCTGTTGCAAGTGATCGGTGGGCTGAAAGCGCAGGACTCCGGCGCTTTCCTGGATTGGCAAGGGAAAACCCTGCCCTGGTGACGCGGATTCGGCGTCTGCGTTCAACCTTTCTTCCCTGAAGCGCATCACAACTACTGTCCAGAAAGCTGGCCGGGTGGTTTTCCTTCGTCCGTAGAAGGGGGTCACATGCGACGGGATCGAGCGTCATTGACAGCGATCCGGTCACCCACCGGACACCCGGGCGGACGGACGGACACCAGTTTCTCGAACTCATGTTCAATTAAATCAATAACTTAAAGTTGGCACGGCGTCTGCATTACTACTCTGCAAGCACAACCGATCCAATCTAATCTGACTGATAGCTGAATAAAAGAACTGCAAGCGCAAGTTCTACTTGACCGATCTGATTAGGTGTACTACATTACTACCACACCACCCAACAACGACACTAAAGAGGCACAACACCATGAACACCAAGACCTTCCTCCCGCTGACCGCCGCCGCCCTGTTCGCCGTCTGCGCCGGCTCCATGCTGATCTCCAGCCAGTCCTATGCCGAAGCCAACGCTAAGGCCTCCGCCCCGGTTTCCAGCCACATCGTCGACTTGCCGACTGTCACGGTTCGCCCGTCGTTCCAAGACGCGGTGTACTACCAGTCCCACAAGATCGTCGATCTGGCCACCGTGACGGTACGCCCGGCCGCCGAAGACGTGGCCTATTTCCTGGCCGACAACACCGCTCGCATCGTCGATATGCCGGTCGTGACCGTGCGTCCGTCGGTGGAAGACGTGCAGATCGTGGCCGTCGGTGCCGCTACCCTGGCCCAGCAGCTGGCTTCGCGTTGATCGCTTGAAGCGCAATACCTTTTGAATGTATCTGAGTTAATGGAATAACCCGCTTCAAGCATCACCGGAACCACGTTCGGCACCGCGCCTGTAGAGCCAGCGCCCCGTAGAACATGCCCGGTAGAATCCGTGCGATGAGCAATGACACCGCAAGCGCACTCGATCTGGACGTGCTGCTGTACCAGCCGGAGATTCCACCGAACACCGGCAACGCGATCCGCCTCTGCGCCAATACCGGCGCGCGGCTGCACCTCATCGAGCCCTTGGGCTTCGATTTGCAGGACAAGCAGCTCCGACGCGCCGGCTTGGATTACCACGAATACGCCACGCTGCAGGTCCACGCTTCGCTCGAAGCGGCCTTGACTGCGATCGCGCCTAGACGCTTGTTCGCTCTCAGCACTCGCGGCCGCCAACGCTACGACCAACCGCGCTACGCCGCCGGCGATGCGGTCTTGTTCGGCTCCGAAACCCGCGGCCTGCCAGCCGAGGTGCTGGAAAGCCTGCCGCCGGAGCAGCGCCTGCGCCTGCCGATGCGGCCCGACAACCGCAGCCTGAATCTCTCCAACAGCATCGCCGTGGTGGTGTTCGAAGCCTGGCGACAGATCGGCTTCGCCGGCGGCAACTGAGCGCAGCTTTCGCGCGCTTCAATTAGTTCCTCAAAGTTGCGCTGAATTTATGTACCGCTCAGTTTGATATTCAGTGGGCATTGCAGCGCTTTACGGATACTTCACACACCGGCTGCGAACGGCTTACGCCTCAGCGCTGGCTAATAACCATAAACCTTAGAGGCTCATTGCAATGAAGAAGTCCTTGCTTGCTCTTTCGCTCCTGTCCGCGCTCACTTTGAGCGCTGCCGCTTCGGCTGCAGAGGGCGTGTCGTACAACTATGTGGAAGGCGGCTATACCGCCACCAACCTGAAAGATGCACCCGATTCCGACGGCTGGGGCCTGAACGGCTCGGTCGCCATCGCACCCAACTTCCATGTCTTCGCCGGTTACAACAACCAGGACCTGAAGGACACGAACTACGGCTACGACCAGTGGCGTGTGGGCGTCGGCTACAACCACGAAATTTCGCAGAAGGTCGACCTGGTCACCCGCGTGGCCTATGAAAAGTTCAAAGGCGACGATTTCACCGTCGGCGATGTGCGCTTCCCCGGCGACGACCTGGACGGCTATAGCGCCGAGGTCGGCGTGCGTGCCGCACTGATCCCGAACCTGGAAGGCTATGCCATGGCCGGCTACGAAGACGGCAAAGACTACGACGGCGATTTCTACGGCCGCCTGGGCGCACAGGTGAAGTTCAACCCGAACTGGGGCATCAGCGGCGACGTGAAATTCGCCGATAACGATACACAGTGGTTCGTGGGCCCGCGCTTCACCTGGTAATAAGGTCAACGGGTGTCCACTGCCATCGAGTAACGCGACGCGTCCCTCTCTCTCCGCGTCGCACCCTGAGCCCGGCCTAGTGCCGGGCTTTTTTTATGGCTTGGCCTCCCCCTTTGAAAAAGGGGGATTGAGGGGGATTTGCTTTTGGCGCGAAGAGCAAAATCCCCCGTAGCCCCCTTTGCCAAAGGGGGCAAAGCGACAACCGGGCACGCTCGACTATGCGACAGGCCGCATTGCGGCGCGAAGCGATTGCGATTGCCGCGATCAATCCTTGAACAGCGTTTGCGGATATTCCGGTTTCTGTTCGCGCGCCAACAATTGCTGCAGACCAGCAGCGGGTGCCAGATCGCCATGCAGCACGGCGCGGACCGCGCTGGAAATGGGCAGATCGATGCCGTGGCGATCGGCCTGGCGCATCACTTCGTCGGCGGTCTGCACCGATTCGACCACCTGGCCGATTTCGCGCACTGCATCCTGCAGCGATTGACCGCGACCCAGAGCCAGGCCGAGGCGGCGGTTGCGGGAGAGATCGCCGGTGCAGGTCAACACCAGGTCGCCCAGCCCGGCCAGACCCATCAGGGTCTCGGGCTTGGCGCCGATGGCTGCGGACAGGCGCAACATTTCGTTGAGCCCGCGGGTGATCAGACCAGCCCGGGCGTTGAGGCCCAGCTGCATGCCATCGGCCACGCCGGTGGCCACCGCCAGCACATTCTTCATGGCGCCGCCGAGTTCGGCACCGACCATGTCGTCGCCGGTGTAGGCGCGGAACGCCGGGCCATGCAGTACCTCGGCCACGCACTGGGCGAATTCGGCATTGCTGCCATGCACGGTCACCGCTGTGGGCAGGCCCAGCGCCACTTCCTTGGCAAAAGACGGACCGGTGACCACGGCCAGCGGTACCATCGGGCCCAGGATGTCTTCGGCCACTTCGTGCAGGAATCGGCCGGAACCCGGCTCGAAGCCCTTGGTCGCCCAGGCCACGCCGGCAGCGGACGGCCGTAACGGTGCCAGCAGGCGCAGGGTTTCAGTGAATGCGTGCGAAGGCACCACCACCAGCACCAGATCCGCCTGCTGCACGGCCGCGGTCAGGTCGGTGGTGGCGCGCAAGGTGCCCGGCAGCGGAATGCCGGGAAGGTAGCGGACGTTTTCGTGGTTCTGGTCGATGAACTGGGCGGCCTGCGCATCACGGCCCCACAGGATCACGGCGTGTCCATGCCGCGCCATCAGCGCGGCCAGCGCGGTACCCCAGGAGCCTGCGCCCAGTACGGCGATTTTCAAGGATACGGCCAAGTTTCTCCCTCCTGGAAACAACGGCGGGCCGGTTACGGCCCGCCAGATCGCCGCTTACCGCGACGATTCAACCACAGGATCGGGTCGCGAAGATTAGACGTTGCCGACCGGCTCGCTATTGGCCAGCTCGCTTTCGCCTTGGGCCGCACGCTGGCGCAAGGTTTCGGCGTACAGGCCGTCGAAGTTGATCGGCTGCAGGAAGAACGGCGGGAAGCCGCCGGCCTGGATCAGATCGCTAAGCAACTGGCGGATGTACGGGAACAGGATGTTGGGGCACTGCGTGCCGAGCAGACCGTCCACCGACTGCGGGTCCAGGCCGACCAGGCCGAATACGCCGGCCTGCTGCACTTCGGCGACATAGGCGGTCTTGTCGCCGGCCTTGCAGGTCAGGGTCACGCCAAGCACAACCTCGAACGCGTTCTCGCCCAGGCGCTGCACGCGCTGGTTGAGGTTGAGCTGCAGCTCGGGCTGCACATTCTCACTGTAGATCGCGGGCGCGCCGGGCACTTCGAAGGATACGTCCTTGACGTAGATCTTCTCCACGGTGAAGGCGGGAGCGTTGGCTTCGGCGGGCGCGGCGGCGCCGTTGGTGATTTCGTCGGACATGAACGTACTCCATGGATCTGTATGGAAAAGAGGGCGCGAAAGAGAGGAATTATTGCATGGGATGGCGGCGGGCCGGCCCGGCTTCAAGGGCCGGCCGCTGAAGGACGCGGCTCAGCGGCCTTTGACCAGCGGCAGGTCGGCTTGCTGCCAGGCGGCGACACCGCCGTCCAGCCAGTACACCTGCTCGAAACCGGCCTTCTTCAGGCGTTTGGCGGCTGCAGCCGAAGCCTGGCCGTTGCGGCAGACCACCACCACGGGCAGTTGCTTGGCCGCAGAGAGCACCTTGTTCTCCGGGTCGAACTGGCTGGGAGCGAGGTTGCGGCTGCCGGCGATGTGGCCTTTTTCGAAATCGGCGCTGGCCGACAGGTCCACCACCAGGGCATTGTCGCGGTTGATCAGGCCGGTCAGCTCGGCCGGGCGCAGGGCCTTGTAGCCGCGGAACAGACGGGCGATCTCGGTGACGATGATGGCCAGGGTCAATCCGACCAAGGCCAGCGACAGCATGGGCGAGGAGCTGGCGAAGGCCTGCAGTTGTTCGAAGTTCACGGTATGGATAGCTGCAAAACGGGCCGCGATTGTCGCATAGGCCCAGGACAAGTTCGTGCCTGTTGGGCAAAGGAACCCTTGCCGGCAGGTAGGGCCTTATTCGCCGTTCCACAAATCGGGCAGTCCCACCACTAGCCACCAGCGCTTGGCTTCGGGGTCCCAACGCCATTCTTCGCGGTAGCGCAGGCTGCGTTCGGCCATATTGTGCTTGTTGATTACGCGCAGCTCGACGTTGCGCAACACGTTGCCGTCTTCGCTTACGGAGCTGTTCTTGTCGGTATAGCCCGAGATCTCGACGTGCTTGTAGCGCTCGAACGCCAGTTCGGTCATCGGATGCGCTTCACGATAGGCCGGATCCACCAGCTGCCAGGCTTCCTCGAATTCGCCCCAGCGGATCGCCGTGGCGTACGCCAGCTGCATCGCTTCGAGCTGGCCGCCCTTCTTGCGCTTACCCAGAGCGTCGGCTGGCGCCGCGACCACAAGCGCCAACAGCAGCACTGCCAACAGATTCAGCCATTTACGCATATCGGACCCCACCGTTCCCAAGCGCTGCATCCTACCCTCTCGCAATGGCCACGTAGCGACCGCTCAGGTCGGCCATGAGTTCGCCTTCAGGCCCGGCGATCCGCGCCTGCAGCTGGATGCGTGCCCGACCCCGTTGGGCCAACGTATTCAGGAACGGCGCCCACGACTCTTCCGGCACAAGCTCCGCCTCGGCGCGCAAGTCCGCATACAGCGGTTTTCGATAGCGCACGGCGCTGTCGGCGACGAACACGTCGGCCTGCAACCCGGCCTGGTGCAGCTGCAGCGTCACTAGTCCCCAGCCCGCATAGGTCATCAACGAGGTCATGCTGCCGCCGAATGCGCTGCCCTTGTCGTTCATGTTGACCGCCAGCGGCGCGTCCATGTGCAGACGCAAACCGTCGTATTCGCCAACGCGTACCCGCATCGCGGCAAGCGGCACCAGTTCGCGGGTATAAACGCGCAGCGCCTCCAGAGCCGATTCGCGCGTAGTCGTCTGCTTCAAACCGAATTCTCCAGAATCGCACTCTTCAAAGCAGCATTCTTCAAAGCAGCATTCTTCAAAATCGCATCCATCTGAGATGATCCACCCATGGCTTTCGCCGAACCGCCCGGATGGTACGTCATCTCGCTGCGCCCGCAGGGCGGGCATGCTTCGTTGCGCCGTGCCGCTGCCGTGCAAGGCGGGCGATTGATCGCATTGTCTCCGTGGCGCGTAGTGCTGCGCCGCGACGATCAGGCGCGTCAGGCATTGGCGCGTGCTTTGTCGGCGCCGCGGCTGCTGTTCACCAGTCCCAATGCCGTACGCGCAGCCGCAGCGCTACTGCCGTTGGCGCGCAAGCCGGGCCAGACCTGGATCGCCGTCGGCGGCGGAACCGCGGCGGCGCTGCGGAAAGCGGGAATCGATGGGGTCGACTTTCCTTCGCGCATGGACAGCGAGGGCCTGCTGGCATTGCCCGCATTGAAGGATCTGCCGGGAATCCGGATCGGGTTGGTAACCGCGCCCGAAGGCCGCGAGATCCTCTCGTCGGCATTGGGCGAACGCGGCGCCGAAGTCTTGCGCGCGGATATCTACGCGCGCGAACCGGTCGCGCTGTCGGCGCAGGCGCTGCGCAAGCTGCGTACGCTCGACGCGCCCGCCGCGCTGGCGCTAAGCAGCGGCGGCGCATTGAAACACTTGCTGGACAAGGCACCCGCCGATTTGCTCCAACAACTTCGCAATCAGCCCGTGGTGGCGGCCAGCGCCCGATTGCAACAGCTCGCTCGCGATGCCGGCTTTGCTGAAGTGGAGCTGGCGGAGGGGCCTTTGCCGAGGCAATTGATTGCCGCCATGGCGCGCCGCTTCCGTTAGCATTCGCATTGCAATGACTGCTTGTGAACAGACTGCTTGTGAACCGGGACGCTGGTGTGACAGAAGAAACAATTCCTTCCACCCCCAGGCGCGGCCGCACCGGATTGATCGTGATGCTGCTGGCGCTGCTGTTGCTGGGCCTATTGGGCTGGCGCGGCTGGGCGATGTGGCAGGCGCGCGAAACCCACGCGCGGGCGAGTGCGGCCGAGACTGAACAGCGCATCGGCGCGCTGGAGCAACGCATCGACGCCCTGCGCCGCGACCAGCGTGCGCAGACCCAACGCATTCTCGATGCCGCAGCCACCAACCGCGTGCTACGCGACGAGGTACTGGGCCTGAGCCAACGCGGCGCGTTGCTGGAAGACAGCGTTTCCAAACTCGCCGACCCCACCCGTCACGGCGCTCAAGCCTTGCGCCTGGATGAAGTGGAATTGCTATTGAGCCAAGCCCAGCAGCGTCTGGCCATCGCCGATGACCTGGATGGCGCGCGCCGCGCTTATACCCTGGCCGATGGCGCCTTGCAGGGCATCGACGACCCGCGCCTGCTCAACCTGCGCCAGGCGCTGGCACAAGAGCGTGCCGCTCTGGATACGTTAGGCAACGGCCCGCATGCCGCCCTCGCACGGCAACTGGACGTCTTCGCTGCCGCATTGGACAAACTTCCGGATCGTGTACCTGCCGCGGAAGGCCGTAACCAAGCTCTCTGGCAGCGCCTTCTTTCTCCTCTGGTAGAGGTACGTCGAACCGAAAGCAGGACCATTATCGCGCCCAGCGAGCGCGCCGCAGGCGAAGCCGCCCTGCAGATCGAGCTGAGTCTGGCGCGTGCGGCGTTGGAACGCGACGATGCAGCCGGTTTTCACGCCGGAATCGTCCGCATGGAGGCGTGGTTGACACGTCTATGGCCGGAGTCGCCGGCCTTGCAGCAACGCCGCAATGAATTGAAGGTGCTGCGGACCGCCGCATTGCAACCTTCGTTGCCGGTGTTGGGGAGTACCTTGCAGCAACTGCGGCAGTTGCGGAACTCGGGCTACACGCCCCCACTTCCGCAAGCCACCGCAACCCGACTGCCCGCCGCTGCGGAGATCGAACGATGAAAATATTGCGCACTGCGATCCTGCTGCTGCTGATGATCCTACTGGGAGTGCTGGGCGCACAATGGCTGGCCCGCGATGGCGCCCGCGACCTGGGCGAAGTCGTCGTGCATGCGGGTGGTTACAATTTCGAAGCGACCTTGCCTGGCGCGCTGTTGGCGCTGGCCGCGGGCGCATTACTGCTGTGGATCGGCTGGAAATTTTTGACCTTGCCGTTCCGCGCCTGGGGCCGCTACCGCCGCAAGCAGGCGCGCGCACGGCTGACCGAAGGCCTGGAGGCGTTGCATGGCGGCTACTGGCAACGCGCGGAAAAATTACTGCAGCTCGCCGCCGAGGACGACGAGGTCGGCACCATCGCCCGCACCGCCGCCGTGCGCGCGGCCGATGCCCGCGGCGATGAAGCCGCGGTGCAATCGCACCTGAGCGCGCTGGCCCAGCGCAGCGCCAGCGCGCATGCACTGGCCGTGGCCGATCGAGCCATGGCGCGACAGCAACCGGCCGAAGCGCTGGCCGCCCTCGACGCGTCGGCCGCCCAGCCGTTGCCGCCGCGCGGTCTGGCCTTGCGTGTCCAAGCGCTGGCCGACAGCGGCCGCGCCGGCGATGCCTACGGCATGCTGGGACCGTTGAAACAGCAACAGGTGCTATCGTCGGCTCGATACACGACGCTCGAATCGGAACTTGCCGCGCAGGCCATGCGCGAGGCCAGCGACGCCAATGTCCTGGCCGAACGCTGGGAAACCTTGCCCAAGCCGCTGCGTGCCGATGCCGCCATCGTCGCCGCCTATGCCGAACGCGCGGCGGCGCTGCGCTGGGAAGACGCGGCCGCGCGCAGTCTAGAGCAGGCTATCGACGCCCGCTGGGACGAATCGCTGGTCGCGCTGTACGGCCGGCTGCCGATCGGCAAACTCGATTCGCGTCGCGCCAGCGCGCAACGCTGGTTGCAGGCGCATCCCGCCAGCCCGCCGCTACTGGTTACGCTGGCGCAGCTGGCCCGCCTGCAGGGACAGTGGCCGCAGGCGCAGGAATTCCTGCATCGCGCCTTGGCTCAGGGCGCCAGCGCCGACGCCTGGGAAGAGCTGGGTCATGGCTTCACCGCCGCGGGCGAGGAAATGCTGGCCCGCCGCAGCTATGCCAATGCGCTGGCCGCAAAACGCGGCATCGCGGCGACCGAACTGCCTGGTCGTGACCTTAAGCAGAAGATTTTCGATGAAGCCGTGGTGGAAGAACGCGACGAGCATGGCGTGCCGCGACTGCGGGAGTGATGCACGCGTGAATGAGCGCATGGCCGTGACGCGTCATCCGTTCAATAATAGTGCCGTCATCCCGCGAAAGCCGGGACCCATCTTTCCGAGCTCGTTGAGTTGGGTCCCGGCTTTCGCCGGGATGACGGCCCTTTCACTTTAGGTTTCTGTCGCTGCCGATCTACTTATTTTCTACGCAGCCGCCGGTAACCCCAAACGGCCAACGCGATCAACAGCCACAGCGGCCACAACGCGATCAGTTGGATGAACACCTCCAGCACGCCATACCAGCCGATCCGCAACGAACTGCCCAGGCGCGGGAAGAAGCCGGGACTGTTGGCTTCGAACACCGCTTCCACGTCGGTCAGTTCGGTCTGTCGGATCTTCGACAGCTGGTATAGCGACAGGTCGACGGTGGCGAAGGCGACCCGGTCCTCGAATTCCTTCTGCGCCACTAACGCTTCATCCCGGCCGGATTTCGCGTCATCGCGTGCGGCTATCGATTCCACCTTCTGGCCCAGCTTGCCGCCTTGCTGAGTGGCTTGGCCGAGCTCCTGCTGCGTTTCCTGATTGCGCTGATAGGCCAACTGCTGCCGTAGCATCGCGAACTGCGCGTCGGCTGCGTCGAAGTTGCGACGATCCAGGAATTCCATCTGGTTGACGATGCTGCGCAGGAACGCCTGCGTCTTGTCGCTGGGCACGCGCACCGACAGGTTGCCGCGCACCGTGTATTCGGCAAGCTCGATCAGCTTGCCGTCGCCCTTGGGACGGCGCTGCACTTCCTGTACATCGGCGGCGATCTCGTTCCTGACCACGAATCCGCCCTGCGCCGCCACCGCGTCCTCGATGGCCAGTGCGGACTGATACACGTCCTTGACCCGGAAGTTGGCTTGCGCAGTGCGGATGAACTTGCGCTGCGCGTCGGTGTAGGTGGCGGCGCTGGAACTGAGCTGCGCCTGGGTCGGCGGTGCCGCGGATGGCGTCTCGGCGAAAGCGTCCTTTTGCAAGCGACCTCCCACCGATGCCTTTGCGGCATCGGTGGCAGCGGCTTCCATTTCCATTGCAGGAGCAGCGGCAGGTGCCGGCGCCGCCGAGCCCATCGATGCTTCAGTCGCTCGTTCCTGTTTGGAACAGGCGATCAGCAGGGTAATCAGTGCCGCGCACAGCGTGATGCGAACCAGGTGGCGGGATTGCATTTTGGTTGTCCTCGAAAGAATCGCCAGAGACCGCGCGGAAGACGCGGAGTGATGTCTCATAACGGCGCAGCGAATGATTCGGGGTTATGCGCCCGAAACTTCGTCTGTGGTGAGGCAGCGCGCGGTTTCCCGCGCCTGCGCCGCGCGGGCGGCCTTGTCCAAAAGGCGGAATCCGGCCAGATCCACTTCGTCCACGCCGTCCGGCACGTGGAACGACTGCTCCGGTTCCATGCCAAGCAGACCGCGCGTGACCGTCATCGCCGACAACAATGTGCCGAGGGGCGTGGGATGCAAGCGATCGTTCTCGTACAGCGGAGGCGGGTTTGCTTGCGCGCGGGCGATGCGCCAGGCACCGGCGACAGGCAGGACGCAGGCTCCTATGGCAGTCGCGGCTTCGCGGTAGCTGGCTTCGGCCTGCAACGACATCGAGGCATTGCGTTTCGCTGGCCAGGCGGACATCAGGGCGATGCGTATGGGCTTGTCCTGTAATTGCGCCGCTATCCGGCGCGCACTATCGACCAGATCGCGCCTGCTCTCCGGCAATGCCGAAGGTCCCTGCTGCAACACCAGCCAGTCCCACGACTCCTCCAGCAAAGGCGCAAGGCGGCGATTGCGCAGGTGATCGGACAGGGAATAGTCCGGTTCGGCGCGCAGGGTCGCTTCTATCGTCACGCCGCGCGCGGCTGCGAGCGCCTGGACCGCGCCTGGCAGGTTGTTGGTATACAAGTAACTATTGCCAACGAAGAGCACGCGCAGCGGCTGTTGCGGCTCGCTGGCCGCCGAGGGCCATGCCGCCAGCATCGCGCTCAACAGCATCCACCGGGAGATCCACGTTGCGACATTCATGCGCAACCCAGTGGTGCCGCGCTCAGCGTTCGACGATGGCCACCACGCCCATGCCGCCGGCGGTGCAGATCGATACCAGCGCGCGGCCGCCGCCGCGCTGCTTCAGTTCCTTGGCCACGGTGGCGATGATGCGCGCGCCGGTGGCGGCGAAGGGATGTCCCGTGGCGAGGGAAGAACCGTTCGGATTCATCTTGGCCGGATCTATCCGGCCCATCGGTGCGTCCAGGCCCAGGCGGTTCTTGCAGTATTCCTCGCTCTCCCACGCACGCAGCGTGCACAGCACCTGCGCGGCGAAGGCTTCGTGGATTTCGTAGATGTCGAAATCCTGCAGGGCCAGGCCGTGGCGCTTGAGCATTTCCGGCACCGCGATGGTCGGCGCCATCAGCAGGCCTTCGCCGTGCACGAAATCCACCGCCGCCACCTGCGCATCGCGCAGGTACGCCATCGGCTCATGGCCATGGGCATTGGCCCATTCGTCCGAAGCCAGCAACACCGCGGCGGCACCGTCGGTCAACGGAGTGGAGTTGGCGGCAGTCAACGTGCCGCGTCCGGAAGTCTTGTCGAAGGCCGGCTTCAGCGTCGCCAGTTTTTCCAGCGAGGTATCGGCGCGCAGGATGTTGTCGCGTTGCAGGCCGCGGAACGGCGCGATCAGGTCTTCGAAGAAACCGCGCTCATACGCCGCGGCCAGCTTGTGGTGCGAAGCGACCGCGAGCTCGTCCTGCGAATCGCGTGAGATGCTCCACTGCTTAGCCATGTCTTCGCAGTGATCGCCCATGCTCTTGCCGGTACGCGGTTCGGCCACGCCGGGGAATTCGGGTTTGAGTTCGGCGAACTTGAAGCCTTTGACCAACGTCTTGACCTTATCGCCGGTGGTTTTGGCGCGATTGGCAGCCAACAGGCGCGCGCGCAGCTTCTTGCCGTAGACGATCGGCACTTCGGAAGTGGTGTCCGAACCGCCGCCGATACCCGATTCGATCTGGCCCAGCGCGATCTTGTTGCCGACGGTGATGATGGAATCCAGGCTGGTGCCGCAGGCGCGCTGTAAAGTGATGCCGGGCGTCAGCGGCGACAGGCCGGAGGAAAGCGCGGCTTCGCGGCCCAGGTTCCAGTCGCTGGAATGCTTGATCACCGCGCCCATCGCCACTTCGCCCAACTGCTGGCCGTGCAGGCCGAAGCGCTCCACCAGCGCACCCAGCGTACGCACCGACATGCCCAGGTTACCCACGTCCGAATAAGCCGTGTTCTGTCGACAGAACGGAATACGGACGCCGCCGAGGATGGCGACGGGACGGGCTGCTGGCATGGGTAACCTCGCGGAGTGAAGGCGGGACAAGCGGCCCGTTAACACGCAGCGGGCATAATGCGAAAGTGTAATGCCGTGACGGCACCGGGCCAACCTAACGATGACTCAATCCGACTTCGGTGTTCATGTGATGGATCAGCATGTGATGGGCGAGCATGTAATGGGAGTGTTCGCGCTAGAGCTCGTCGGCGGCAGTTCTCCCGCCGCTGCGGCGTTGCCGCAAGCCCAGGCCGGCGGGCTGGTGGAGCTGCTGGCGCGCGACCTGAGCAAGCTGGTCCCGGGCGCGAGCGCGCTGGACTTGAGCTTTGCTGCCGCCCATTTCGATCCGGCCGAAGTACTGCGCCCGGGCTGGCCGCTGCATCGGCGGTTGGACGAATTGCGCCAGCGCGCGCCGGGACGCGAGCAAGGGCCAAGAGTGATCGCGTTCGGTGCCGACGGCGAAGGCAAGGTGCCGCTGCCATTCGCCGCCGAGACCGGGTTGCAAGGCGGACAGATGCGCGTGTTGCCTTTCCTGCTCAGCGGGGCGCCGGAAACCGTTCGCGCATTGCAGGAAGATTTCGAGGAGGTGCTGTTGGACCGCGGCATGGCCGGGGCCGATACCGCGTTGCTGGCCCAGCAAGCCTTCGGCGCGCAGATCGAGCACGCGCGCTACCTGACCGCGCACGATCTGGCCGCGATCATGGCCATGCAGTATCAGAACCAAGGCCTGCAGCGCCTATGGCCGATCATCGAGACCGCACTGCTGGACCCGAACGGCGAAGAATGGCTGGACGAACCGCCGGAACCGTTGCTGCGCTACGCCGGCGGCGAGGTACAGATAGCGCTGCTGGACCCTGTCGCATGGCGGCAGCGTCATGCCGATCACGTCTCCGGCGATGCGGCGCGGCTGGAACGGGCCTACGAGTACTTCCAGGCGCGCCAGCGACAAATTGCGGCGGTGCTGGAAGCGCACGGGATTCCGGTGACGTTTGCGTATTGCTCAGGCGCAGAGGATGCGCGCGAGACGCTTAGCGTTTGATTTTCCTTCTCCCATTGGGAGAAGGTGCCCGCAGGGCGGATGAGGGCATGTACCTTCAAATTGACGGATAAGTTTCCGTGGGTTGGAATTCTCCCGCCCTCATCCGTCGCTTCGCGCCACCTTCTCAGCCCTGCACACCCTTCGGGCGCCCGAAGGGAGAAGGGAACTGAAGCTACTGCGTCACCTTGATCACGCCACAAGCCACGCGCGCGCCAGCATTGCCTGCGGGCTGGCTGCTGTAGTCGTCGGGTGCGGCATGCACCACCAGGGCACGCCCGGCGATGTCGTTGACCGCGCCGCCGCCCAAGGTGACACCGCTGATGTGAATATCCAGCTTGACCACGCCTTCGCGGTCGGCGACCACGTTGTCCATGTCGCCGGCATGGTGCGGGCCCGATTCGGCTTTGCCGTGCGCGGCAGCGAAAGGATTGAAGTGCGGGCCGGCGCTGCTGGCATCGACCGCGCTGCAGTCGCCTTTTTCGTGAATGTGGAATCCATGCGTGCTGTTGGGCGGTAATCCGCCGACGGTGCCGGTGATGTGTACGCCGCCGCTCATCGGTACCAACGTGGCCTTGCCGCTGACCAGACTGCCGGAGGCCGACGCCAGGTTCACTACCGCCTGCTTAGCGGTGCTTTGCGTGGGAATTTCGACCTTAGCGGGCTTCGGCGGCGGGGCGGTCCCGCAGGAGGTGAGGAAAACGGCAGTAGCGGCGGCCATCAAGGCGATACGCATGGGGATACTCCGTAGAGGTTCGCAGCCAACGTAACCGCGCGGTGGTTTACATGCGATGAAAGCGGGCGCGAAGAGACTGTGGGAGCGGCATCCCGCCGCGAGCTTTTCATCGTGGTTGTTGGTCTGCGCGGAAAGCTCGCGGCGGGACGCCGCTCCCAAGCAGGACTATTTGCCCCTCAACGCCGCTTGCGTCCCGGTCCCAGTTTGCGTGTCACCGTGTTGCGGCCCACACCCAGCTTGCTGGCGGCTTCGGCGCGGCGGCCATGGGTGAACTGCAACGCCACTTCCAGCAGGGTACGATCGAAGCGCTCGCGGGCTTCGGCGTGCAAACCTTCGGCGCCTTCATCCAGCCGCGCATGCGCCCACACGGCGAGCGCCTGGTGCCATTCCATCGCCTGCGGCGCCGACGTGGTGACGTTGGTGGAGAGCGCGCCCTGCAGGTCGAAGGGAGTAATGGTTTCGCCCGGCGCCATAGCTGCCAGGCGCCAACACACGTTTTCCAGCTCGCGTACGTTGCCCGGCCAGTCGTAGGCGCGCAAGGCCTCGAGTGCGGGCGTGGCGAAACGCTTGGCCGGCGCGCCGAGCTTGCGCGAAGCGATGGCGAGGAAATTCTCCGCCAGCTGAGCCACATCGTCGCGGCGTTCGCGCAACGGCGGAAGCTGCAGGCGCACCACGTCCAGCCGATGCAGCAGGTCGGCGCGGAAACGGCCTTCGGCGACCAGCGCTTCCAGGTTCTGGTGGGTGGCGGCGATCACGCGCACGTCGACTCGGATCAGTTCGCGGCCGCCGACGCGGAAGAATTCGCCTTCGGCCAGCACCCGCAGCAGGCGGGTCTGCAAAGGCAGCGGCATGTCGCCGATTTCATCCAGGAACAGCGTGCCGCCGTCGGCCTGTTCGAAACGCCCGATGTGTCGGCGCTGGGCGCCGGTGAAGGCGCCGGCCTCGTGGCCGAACAGTTCGCTTTCCAGCAACTCGGCAGGAATCGCCGCGGTGTTGAGCGCAATGAACGGCTTGCGCGCGCGCGGCGACTCGCTGTGCAGCGCGTGGGCGACCAGTTCCTTGCCGGTGCCGGTTTCGCCGGTGACCAGCACCGACAGCGGCGCCTGCGCCAGGCGGCCAATGGCGCGGAACAATGCGCGCATGGCCGGCGTATCGCCGATCAGCTCGGTGCCGCCGACGTCGGAGCCGGACGCTTCGGCAACCGGTTCCGGTGCAGAACTCGCGGCGACATCGGGCAAGGCGCGCGCGGCCAGCGCGACGGCGTCGTCCAGATCGAAAGGCTTGGAAAGGAATTCGTGCGCACCGCCGCGAAACGCACCGGCGGTGCTGGCGATATCGGTATAAGCCGACATCACGATCACCGGAAGTTGCGGATGCGCGAGTTTCAGCTTCTCCAGCAGCGCCAAGCCATCGTCGCCGGGCATGCGCACGTCGGTGAACAACAAGTCGGGCGCGCCGCGCGCGCTGAGCGCCTGCAAAGCGGAAGCCGCGCTGTCGAAACCATCGACCGCATAACCGGCATCACGCAACGCGGTAGCCAACACGAAACGCACCGAACGATCGTCGTCCACCACCCAGATGCGCTGCGCGTTCGGCGCGGCGGGCGCGAAGGACGCCGGGTCAATGGACATGGCGCTGCTCCTCGGGGCGCTGCCCTTCCGAACGCTGCCCCTCTGAGCGATGCTCGTCCGGTTGCGGCAGCAGCAGGGTGAACACGGTATGCCCCGGGCGCGAACGATAGGTCAGCGAGCCGCCATGTTCGCGCGCCACCTGCTGGGCCAGCGCCAGACCCAGGCCGCTGCCTTCTGCGCGGCCGCTTACCAAGGGCAGGAACAAGTGTTCGGCCAATTCTTCGGGCACGCCCTTGCCGTCGTCGATGATCTCCACGCGCAGCGCCATTGCGTGCAGGTGGTCGTGGATGCGGACGCCATGCTCGACGCGGGTACGCAGGGTCACACTGGCGGCACCGGCCTGGATCGCGTTGCGCACCAGGTTCCAGACCGCCTGGGTCATGCGGTCGGCGTCGCCGGGGAATTCGGGAATGCTGGGGTCGTAATCGCGTTGCAAGCGCACCGACCAGCCGCCTTCGGTCTCGGCCAGGCGCAGCACGCGTTCCAGCACCACATGGATATTGAGCGCCGTATGCGGGCGTTGTGGGGAGGGCGAAAGCAGTTGGTCGAGCAGGCCGTTGAGGCGTTCGATCTCCGATTCGATCAGGCCGATCAGCTCGCGTTCGTCGTCGTTGTCGTCGCGATGCAGCGCACGTCGCGCCAGCAGCTGCGCTGCGCCCTTGAGGCCGGCGAGCGGATTGCGAAGTTCGTGGGCCAGACCTTTCAATGCCGCGCCCAAGGCGCTGGGCAGTACCTGGGCCGGATCCAACGCCGGGAATTCGTCCAGCGGGTGCGCCTCCAGCAACCAGCCGCCGTCATCGAGCCGCGACAGCCAGCCTTCGGCGAAGCGTTGCGGTTCGCCCGGCAGACCCAGCGCCATGCGGTGCAGCCGCAGCACATCGCGATCAGTGTTTTCTAGGAAACGCGCCATGGCATCGCCATCCATTTCCAATGCCGCAAGGGGTTGGCCGAGCAGGCGTCGTGGGCTGACGCCCATCCAGCGCGCAAAGGCTGGGTTGACGCCAAGCAGGTTGCCCCCGGCGTCCGCCCAGGCCACCGCCGTGCTGAGCACGTCGGCGGAAGGTCCGTCTGTAGCCAAGCTTTTGAGGGTCAGGGGCGACATTGCACCAGTTTAGTGCAAGGCCGCCCCCGGTGTGCCATCAGGCCTCGTACGCCGCTTCGCCATGCGAGGAGATGTCCAGACCTTCGCGTTCGGCTTCCTCGCTGACGCGCAGGCCGACCGTGTACTTGACGATCAGGAAGGCGACCAAGGCCACCACGCCGGACAGCACGATCGTGGTCAGCACGCCCTGGGCCTGGATCCAGACCTGGCCGGCGATGTCGTATTCCGGCAGCGCGGTTTCGGTCACGTAGTCCCAGATGCCCGCGCCGCCGAACCTCGGAGCTGCGAACACGCCGGTCAGCAGCGCGCCGGTGATACCACCCACGCCGTGCACACCGAACACGTCCAGGCTATCGTCCGCGCCGAGCAGCTTCTTCAGCCCGGTCACGCCCCACAGGCACAGCACGCCGGCAATGGCGCCGATGGCCAGTGCGCCGTTAAGACCGACGAAACCGGCCGCCGGGGTGATCGCGACCAGACCGGCCACCGCACCCGAAGCCGCGCCCAGCAACGAAGGCTTGCCCTTGAAGATCCACTCCATCAGCGTCCACGTCACCACCGCCGCGGCCGTGGCCAGGAAGGTGTTGACGAAGGCGATCGCGGCCACGCCGCCGGCTTCCAGTGCGGAACCGGCGTTGAAGCCGAACCAGCCGAACCACAGGATCGAAGCGCCGACCATGGTCAGGGTCAGGTTGTGCGGCTTGATCGCCTCACGCCCATAACCGGTGCGCTTGCCGATCACATACGCACCGACCAAGCCCGCGACCGCGGCGTTGATGTGCACGACGGTGCCGCCGGCGAAATCCAGCGCGCCCTTGGCGAACAGGAAACCCGACTTGGACAGCGCGGTGGTGGCCGCCGCTGCATCGGTGAACGCATCCGGACCGGGGAAGAACCAGACCATGTGCGCCATCGGCAGATAGGCGAAGGTGAACCACAGCACGGTGAACAGCATCACGCCGGCGAACTTCACGCGTTCGGCGAAGGCGCCGACGATTAGCGCGCAGGTGATGCAAGCGAATGCACCCTGGAACACGAAGAACGCCAGTTCCGGAATGTATACGCCCTTGGTGAAGGTCGCGCCGATGGAAGCGGCATCGAGTCCGTGCGACAGCACGCGATCCCAGCCGCCGATGAAAGGCGTGCCTTCGGTGAAGGCGATGCTGTAGCCGTACAGCGCCCACAGCACGGCTACCAGCGAAAACACCGCCAGATTCTGCACCAGGATCGACAACACGTTCTTCGAACGCACCAGACCACCGTAGAACAGAGCCAAGCCGGGCAAGGTCATGAAGATCACCAGCGCCGCCGACATCAGCACCCAGACAGTGTCCGGTTTGCTGATGGTCGGTGCGGGCGCAGCGGCTTCTTCCGCAGGGGCGGCTTCGGCAGCGGCGGGCTCGGTAGTGGCCGCAGCGGCAGCTTCGGCAGGCGCCGGAGCGGGGGCTGCGTCAGCGGTGGGAGCGGCCGCCGGGTCGGCCGGTGCGGCAGCGGTTTCTGCAGCCGGCGCCGCGGTGTCCTGCGCCATCGCGCCGAATCCGGTACCCAACGCTACGCAGCACAATGCCGCCAAGCTCATGACTTGCAGTCGGGTTTTCCACCCGGAGAAAAAACGCGTCTTCATGTGGGGAACTCCGAGTAGGGGTTAGAGCGCGTCCGCGCCGACTTCGCCGGTGCGGATGCGGATGACCTGGTCGATGGCGGTGACGAAAATCTTGCCATCGCCGATCTTGCCGGTGCCCGCCGCCTGCTGGATGGCCTCGATCACGGCATCCAGGCGTTCGTCGGTGACCACGGTTTCGACTTTGATCTTGGGCAGGAAATCGACGACGTACTCGGCGCCCCGGTACAACTCGGTGTGGCCCTTCTGCCGGCCGAAGCCTTTGACTTCGGTGACGGTGATGCCCGACACGCCCGCTTGCGACAAGGATTCTCGAACCTCGTCTAGCTTGAACGGCCGGATGATGGCGGTGATCAGTTTCATGCGCATTCCCCGTGGGTGGATGGAACCGGTCTCGCGAAGCGACCGGTGGGTTTCGTACACAAAACAGAAACCGCATTCGACGTGGGAGAGGGAGCTGCGGTTCTCTGTTTCTGTTCTTCTTTCTGTTGCCGGTGAAAATTACGAAGGGAAAACGCGGCGATAGCGACGTGTGGGAGGGGTAACTCCGTCGCTATCGCCGCTAAAAACTCGACGAAAGCTTGCTCAGTTCCCGTAGTACAGCTGGTATTCCAGCGGGTGGGTGGCGGCGCGGAACTTGGTCACTTCCTGCATCTTCAGCGCGATGTAGCCGTCGATGAAGTCGTCGCTCATCACTCCGCCGGCCTTGAGGAACTCGCGGTCGGCATCCAGCGCTTCCAGCGCCTGGTCCAGGCTGGAGCAGACCTGCGGGATGTTCTTCTCTTCTTCCGGCGGCAGGTCGTACAGATCCTTGTCGGACGGCTCGCCCGGATCGATCTGGTTCTTGATCCCGTCCAGGCCGGCCATCATCAGCGCGGTGAAGGTCAGATAGCCGGTCTGCAGCGGATCGGGGAAACGCATCTCGATGCGGCGCGCCTTCGGGTTGGACACCCACGGGATGCGACACGAAGCAGAACGGTTGCGCGCGGAGTACGCGAGCATCACCGGCGCCTCGAAACCGGGCACCAGGCGCTTGTAGCTGTTGGTGCCGGAGTTGGCGAAGGCGTTGATCGCCTTGGCGTGTTTGAAGATGCCGCCGATGTACCACAGCGCCAACTGCGACAGGCCGCCGTAGCCGTCGCCGGTGAACAGGTTGGTGCCGCCTTTGGCCAACGACTGGTGCACGTGCATGCCGCTGCCGTTGTCGCCGACGATGGGTTTTGGCATGAAGGTGGCGGTCTTGCCGTTGCGGAAAGCCACGTTCTTGACGATGTACTTCATGGTCAGCAGTTCGTCGGCCTTCTTGACCAACGAATTGAACTTGGTGCCGATCTCGCACTGGCCGGCGGTGGCCACTTCGTGGTGGTGCACTTCGACTTCGATGCCGACCTGTTCCAGCGTCTTGCACATCTCGGCGCGGATGTCGTGCAGGGTGTCGGCCGGGGCCACCGGGAAGTAGCCTCCCTTCACGCCCGGGCGATAGCCGCTATTGCCGCCTTCGTATTTGGTGCCGCTGTTCCAGGCCGCTTCTTCCGATTCGATCTTGAAGAAGGTGTTGCCCATGTCGTTGGCGTAGCGCACCGAATCGAAGATGAAGAATTCCGGTTCCGGGCCGAAGAACGCCTGCTCGGCGATGCCGCTGGACTTGAGGAAGGCCTCGGCGCGCTTGGCGATGCCGCGCGGGCAACGCGAATAGCCTTGCATGGTGGCCGGGTCGAGCACGTCGCAAGTCAGGACCACGGTCGGGTCGGCGGTGAACGGATCGAGGTAGGCGGTGCTGGCGTCGGGCAACAGGACCATGTCGGATTCGTTGATGCCTTTCCAGCCGCTGATGGAGCTGCCGTCGAACATGCGGCCGTCTTCGAACAGCGATTCATCGACGATATTGGCCGGGAAGGTCACGTGGTGCTGAATGCCACGCACATCGGCGAAGCGCAGGTCGACGAATTCGACCTTGTTGTCCTTGATCAGCTTTTCGACTTTGTCCGCAGACATCTTGGAACCTCGGTTTCGGAATTGAGTGAGGTCCTTATTGCAAGCTGCGTGCCAAGCTTTGATGCACCGTAAGTGGCTGATTCGTATGGTGCGACGCGTCACGGATACGGACATATTGCACGTTTTTGGGGAATATAGCGCAGTCAGCGCACCTTACTGGTGCTTTGTAAATCCACTATTCTTTGGGCTGTGCTGCTCAACCGTGCGCGCAAAAAATATCGTCATCCCAGCGAAAGCTGAGATCCATCTTGATCTTGCTCTTGAGCTTGGCGCGACCAGCCAAAGCTAAAGTCAAAATGCATCCCAGCTTTCGCTGGGATGACGATTCCTTTGGGCCGTAACTTTTTAAGACGGCTACGCCTACGCCTCTGGCTGCTTGCTGCTTCCACCCCACTCAGACCCCCAATCCATGATCGATCTGCTCAAAGCCCTGCTCCTCGGCATCATCGAAGGCATCACCGAATTCCTGCCTATCTCCAGCACCGGGCACCTGCTGCTCGCCGAACGCCTGCTGGGGCTAGGCCACCGCAGCGATCTGTTCAACATCGGCATCCAGGCCGGCGCGATCCTGGCCGTGGTGCTGATCTACCGGCAGCGGCTGTGGGATCTGGCGATGGGATTCTTCGGCCGCGGTGCACCCGCCGAACACGACCCAGCCGGCATGACGCTGAGCCCGGCGCAAGCACGCACCTATGCGCTGAAACTAGCGGTCGCCTTCGGCGTCACCGCCGTCCTCGGGGTGCTGGTGAAGAAGCTGGGCTTCAAGTTGCCGGAGGAGGTCACGCCCATCGCCTGGGCGCTGATCCTAGGCGGCATCTGGATGGTCGCCGCCGAATATTTCGCCGCCAAGCAAGCGCAGGTCTTGGGCGAGCGCAGTGAGATCAGCTGGGTCATCGCGGTTCTGGTGGGCATCGCGCAGGTAGTGGCGGGCGTGTTCCCCGGGACTTCACGCTCCTCGGCCACCATCTTCGTGGCCTTGCTTGCCGGCACCACCAACCGTGCCGCTGCCACCGAGTTTGCTTTCCTGGTCGGCATTCCGACCATGTTCGCAGCCACCGGTTACGAATTGATCGACGTGCTGCACTCCGGTCAGGCCGCGAACGAGGACTGGGCGGCGTTCGCCGTGGCTTTCGTCGCTTCGGCCATCACCGCCTTCATCGCAGTGAAATGGTTGCTGAGCTATATCCAGAGCCACCGCTTCACCGCGTTCGCGATCTACCGTTTCGTGCTGGGCGTGGCATTGCTGCTGATGGTGCCGGCCGGCAGTTGATCCTGCGCGTAGGAGCGACGTGAGTCGCGATCGATATCTGTTTCGCGACTCACGTCCGAAGGAAGTCCCCTTGGGGGACATCGCTCGTACGTACGCCAGTCCGGCAGCTTCACCCCATTCGTTGCATTGATGCGTTTGTCTGAGCCCATCACCGGAGAATGAAATGAAACGCTGCCTGATCCTGATGCTGCCACTCGCACTGGCTGCTTGCGCCAAGACCCCTCAGGGCGAGCCGGCCACCCCGCCCGCCGCCGTTGCTCCCACCGAAACACAGCCAGCCCCGGCCGATACGACTGCTCTGACCGCCTATCACTGGCGATTGAACGACGCCAAGGACGCCAGCGGCAAACGCATCGAGGCGCTTTTCGTCAGCGCGGACAAACCGTTGCAACTCGATTTCGCGGACGGGCGCGTCAGTGTCAGCAACACCTGCAACCATATGGGCGGTGCCTATTCGGTCGCAGGCGATAAGTTGAAGCTCGACCGCCTGGCGTCGACCCTGATGGCCTGCACCGATTCCAAACTGATGGCGCTGGACCAGGAGATCGGCAAGCGCCTGGAAACCGAGTCGACGTTTGCGCTGCAATCAGGCGATGCGCCGACCCTGACGCTGACCGGCGGCAACGGCGACGTACTGACGTTCAAAGGCGATCCCACCGCCGAAACCCGCTATGGCGGCCCGGGCGAAACCGCTTTCCTAGAAGTCGCGGCGCAAACCAAACCCTGCAACCATCCGCTGATCCCGAACATGCAATGCCTGCAGGTGCGCGAGATCAAGTACGACGACAAAGGCATCAAGACCGGCACAGACGGCGCGTTCCAGAACTTCTACGGCAACATCGAGGGATATAGCCACGAGCCGGGCATCCGCAATGTAGTGCGGGTCAAGCGTTACACGATCAAGAACCCGCCGGCCGACGGCAGTTCGCAGGCTTATGTACTAGACATGGTGGTGGAGTCGGAAACCGTAAAGCCGTAAAGCGCCCCGGTACTCAGCCGCCGGCTTTTGCGTTCAGGGAATAGGTGCCGTGCACCAGTGCCTCACCCAGCACGTGTCCCTGTGTCGCGTGTAGCATCTGCGCCGCAGTGAAACGCTCCGGCACATCGGGCTTTTCCACATCCAGCGCGAACAATCTGAAGAAGTACCGATGCGTGCGCAGGTCGTTGAACGGCGGGTACGGGCCGTCGTAGCCGAAGTAGTCGCCGCCCATGTCCGCATCGCCGGCGAACCAGCCGGTGTAATCGTTCAATCCCTGCCGCGCGCCTGGCGGGCCCAGCGGATTCCGCTTGCCCTTTGGTGTGACGCCGTCGCAGCAACTGCCCGCTTCGATCAGGCGCACATCGGCGGCGATATCGATCATCGCCCAGTGCACGAAATCGCCCCGCGGTTGTTCCACCGGAATCTGCAGGTCGTCGCGACCCACCGTTTCCGGCACCGTGGGCGCATCCGGATCGACGCACAACAAAGCGAACGAACGAACGCCTTCAGGAACGTCCTCCCAAGCCAAATGCGGGTTGCGGTTCCCGCCAAAACCGTCGAGTCGCCCCATCGCGAATTCACTCGAGATCGGCTTGCCGTTTTCGAAACTGTCGCTGTGGATGCGCATACGCGGAATCCTTCTTCGGTTGGGGCAATCAGTCTTGCGGATAACCCAGGCGTACGGCGACTGGGGCCAATCTTGCGAAAGGCTCCGCCAACGCCTCGGCATAGTCGCGCCAGCGACCGGAAGGCAGGTAGGCCGGTCCGAGGCTTGCGGGGGCAGGCAAAGCAGGCGCGCGCAAGGCTTTGCCCAGCGCATCGGCAAGTCCTGCCGCATCGTTTTCCAAACCGTCAAGACGAAGCAGGAAATGCGGATAAAGTTCGTCTTCGCTCAGTACGACGACTTGCCCCAACATTTCCGAGAGCCACTGCGCGCCTTCATTGGGCGAGGGCAACGCCATCTGCGAAGGAGCGCCGAACGCCAACCACTGCAACAGCATGTCACGGGGATCGCGCAAGACGACCAGCAGCACGCCATCGGCCAGATGCGGACGGAACGCCTTCAGGAAGGAGTTGTCCCACCAGACCAGCCAGTCGACCACATTGCCGGCGGCTATGCCGCGTGCGGGAAGGTTGGCGCGCCAACTGGCGACCATAGCGGCGGCATCCATCGCGCCCGATCCCAACGCCTCGATGCTGTCGTAATGCTGGAGGAGATCGCCCGGCCAATCCGCGCGGAAACGGTCCGCAAGCAAAGGAGCGCCGGCTGCGCCGAGCACTAGGGCCGCGCGCTCCACGCCCGAACCGGGCGCACCCCAAAGGAACAGTGGCCTGGCCGTGGTTTCCGGCGGGATCGTGCCCACCTGCGGCCATTCCTGGTACGGGGAGGTTATGCGATGCGGGGGCAGCAGGTTCGGCGCCAGCGAAGCCGACCGCTCACTCCAACTGGCGACCGCTTCGGCATGTCGGCCGGCCTTGTCCTGGGCCAGACCCAACCAACCCAACAGCAACTGACGCGACTGTTCGCTGCGAGCCTGCGCCAGCAGCGAATGGGCGTGCACTACGGCCGCAGCCGGGTCTCGCGCCAGCAATAAATTGAACAGGTACGCTTCGGCAGCACTGTGACCAGGCGAAAGAGCGACGATCTGTTGGGCGATCTCCTCGGCCTTTTCGGCTTGACCCAGTGCGGCATAGGCTTCCATCTGAGCCTCTAGCGCTTGCAGCGAACCGGGCATCGACGACGCCCAGCGGTTCGCCAGCGGAAGTTCGAGCGGACTACCGGAAACTTCTAGCGCAAGTCGCGCGATCCAAAGATTGGGCGCGTCGGTAGTGGTAGCCAATGCCGCATCCAGCGCATTGCGCCCGATTTCCAGCTCCCCTCGCTGATGCCAGACGCCGACCAGCGTCTCCAGCGTGGCGCGATCGTTCGGCAAGGCCGCCAGGGCGGCGTACAGCAAGGGCATCGCCTGTTCGGGCTGTCCCGAAGCGAGATGCATCTGACCGGCGAAACGCTGCAAGCCGGGCGTTGTGGTCACCGGATCGGTCAGCAAGGGGGCGACGAGTTCGGCCGCTTCATCCGGGCGGCCCTGGCGGTTCACCAACTCGGCAATCAGGCTGCGCAGGCCGGCGGCGGCAGGGTTGCTTTCCAAGAGACTGCGGAACGCCTGTTCGGCGAAAGCCAGATGTCCTTTCTGCATGTGGATGAATCCGAGCGCATAGCGCAGTTGCTCATCGGCAGGGGCCTGCTGCAGGCCACGGGTGACGATGCGCAGCGCGGCATCCGCGTTGCCACGCTGCAGCTCCAACATGCCTTCGATGGCAGCCAGCTGCGGATGCTCGGGGGCTACGCGCACGGCCAGGCGGTGCAGGCGCTCGACCTCTGCCAGATCCCCGCGGCCCAAAGCCAGCTGGGCCTGCATGAGATAGGACACCAGCTGATTAGGGTCGAGTCCGGTCGCTTGCTCCAGTGCCGACTGTGCCGCTTCCATTTGCCGCGAACTCAGCAGCACGCCGGCGCGGGCCAGATGCAGCCTGGCGTCTTCGGGCGACAGCGAGATCGCATGGTCGATGCTGATCAGCGCCGCTTCCGCTTCGCCGCTCTCCTGCAGCGCCGCCGCTAACCAGCGGTGGGCCTGTGCGTTCTCAGGCTGGGCGGCCACGAGTTCGCGTGCGGCGGCCAGCGCTTCGGAAGTCGCCTTGCGGCGCAGTGCATCGATGATATCGTCGTACATGAGTGAGGTTTGCCGGATCAAACCCTTATTGTAGCCTCGCGCTTTCAGGCCTTAGAGCGAATCCGCCGCCAGCAGGTGCTCGGTCACCCAACGTTCGCCGAATCCGTCGCAGGCCGCGTTCTCGATGAATCCGCAATGTCCGCCCCAGCGCGCGGTTTCCAAATGCGCCAGCGCGGGCAGCTGCCAAGCCTGGAAATGGGCGAAGGGGATGACCGGATCGTCCTCCGCCATGAGGATATCGGCCGGCACGGTCAGGCCGCTAAGGCGATTACCGGCGATGGAATAGCCTTCGAAATAGTCGTCGATGGTGCCGAAATCGGTATGTCGCTCGACCATCCACCGGGTCAGTTCGCGCACGCTCTTGGCCAGGGTTTCGTCGTCGTAGTTGTGGCGTTCGGGAAACAGCTCGCGCTTGCGCTCCAGCGAGTGCCGCCACTTGCGCTGGAAATACCAGTGGTACAGCGGCAGCCCTTCCTCCATGCCCATCAGCGATGCGGAAGGATCCAGTACCGGGCAGACCGAGGCCACCCGCGCCAGCGGCAAACCCGCCTGGGGCGCGCGCAAGGCCAGGCGCAGGACGAAATTTCCACCCAGCGAATAACCGGCCGCCACGAACCTGCGGTGCGGGAAGCGCCGGGCCACATCGCCGGCCGCGTTGACCACTTCATCCAGCCGGTTGGAGTGGAAGATTTCTTCGTTGAGATGATGGGTACCGCCGTGGTCGCGGAAATTGAGCCGTACCACCTCGAAGCCGGACTCCAGCAGGCGCGCGGCGGTCATGCGCATGTAGCTGGATTCGGTGCTGCCTTCCCAGCCGTGCAGCAACAGCGCCAGGCCGCTGGACGTCTTGCCCGGCACTGCGCTGTGCCAGCCCTGCAGGCGTACGCCATCGCCGCCGTCGAAGATGTGTTCGGTGGTCACCGCGCCGGTGGCGTTCAGCGCGCGCAGGCCGCGCCGGCGGCGCAGGCCACTGGAACTCAGCACCGACTGCAAGTGCGGGTTATGCAGCCATTTGGGCGGATGGTAGTCGTCTGCGGTCAGCATGGGGGCGAGCATGCTCGCGTTGTTTGGAGCTTTGCTTCCAAATACGTTCACCGATCCGATTCCATCGCCGCGACGATGCGCTCGCGCGCCAATTCGGCGATCTTGCTGCGGCCTTCCAGTTCGCCCGCCGCGATCGGGGTCAGGAAACAGATATCGGCGCCGCGGGCCGGTTCGCCCAGCAGGCGCATGAAATTGGCGAAGAAGCTTTCCCCAGCGCCGAACGCCACCACGGTCTGCGCGCTGCCGCGCGGGCCGTAGCGCAGGGCGACCGGCTGCACCGGCACGCCGGCTTCCACGGCCGGCTGGAAAATGCGCGCATGAAACGGACCCACCTCGGCACCGTCGCGAGTACGTCCTTCGGGAAACACTCCGACCGGCCGGCCTGCCTGCAGACGCGCCAGCATGGCGTGCATCACCCCGCCCATCGATTCCTGGCTGCCGCGCTGGTGGAAGATGGTTTCGCCGCGGGCGGTCAGCCAACCCACCAGCGGCCAGCCGCGGATTTCCTGCTTGGCGACGAAGCCCATCATGCGCTGGCTGTGCAGCATCTCGATGTCCACCCAGCTGACATGGTTGGCCACGAACATCACCGGATCCGGCAACGGCGTGCCGAACCGGCGCAGGCGGAAACCGAAGATACGCATCAACCCGGCCGACCACAGGCGGATCGCCAGATGCTCGATGCGCAAACCGGCTACGCGGATTCCCGACCACAGCGGGACCATGCTCAGCAGCACCAGCGGCAACAGCACCAGGATGTGGATCAGCAGCAGGGGAACGCGGTATAGGTAGCGGAACGCGCGCCCCAGTCCGCCGCCGGAGGTGGCGTGAGGAAGGGGGGAAATCATCCCCTCACAATACCGGATGGCGCTGGAGTACGGCTACTAACGGCTGCAGCCTTCCGTAGCTCGGTTCACTTGGCCGACGCAGGGAGTCCCGATGTCGCAGGCGCGTCGCCGGCGTAGCCCGATCTACTTTGCTGCCACCACCGCCAGAGTGATCCGCGAAATGCAAACCGGCTTGCCGGCTTCGTTCTCGATGCGGATTTCCCAGACGTGCGTGCTGCGTCCGACGTGGAGGGCGCGGGCGGTACCGGTGACCGTGCCCTCGCGTACGGCGCGCAAATGGTTGGCGTTTATTTCCAATCCGACCACGGCTTCGGTGGCGCTGTCCACGCACAGACCGCCGGCCATGCTGCCCAAGGTTTCGGCCAGCGCCACCGAGGCGCCGCCATGCAGCAGTCCATAGGGTTGCTTGGTGCGCACGTCCACCGGCATGGTGCCGCGCAGCCAGTCGTCGCCGGCTTCGATGATGAGGATTCCCAGGGTTTCGACCATGGATCCGCGCGCACGCGCGTTAAGGGCGTCGATATCGACGGAATTGCGGAAGGCCATAACGGCTCCTCTCAGAGAATGGGGACCAGACCGGCGCCGAAGGCGGTCAGCAAACGCGTATACAACCACTTGGGACCGACGTTGACCTCGGGGAAATCGCCGACGGCTTCATAGCAGCGATGGAATGCGGGGTCGTTCGCAGGCACCGGGACAGGGCAGTCGGGGCCGGGCTTGAACTCGTAACTGGTGGCGTAACGCCACGGCCAGAGGTCGAACAGGGGCAAGGCTTCGGAGACCTTAGCCATGCTGTAGTCCAGCCCCGACAACACCGGCGGCTTGGCGCGCGGCGCGATCACCCATGCGTTCTCCGGCGACGTATCGCGACGGATGCTGGCGGCCAATGCTTGGGCAAAGGCGGTATCGTCGATGACTACCGCGCTCTCGGTGTTGTAGTTCTCCGAACGCGGATCGAAGTTATGCGTGCCGATCACGCCGATGCGGTTGTCGATCACCATCGATTTCGCATGCAGGCCGATGCGTACGCCGGCGCGCTTGAGCGGCAATGGCGAAGTAGCGGCGCCGCTGCTGAGGAAGGAGGGGCGCGATTCGGTGCGCTGCAGTCTGCGTGTGGTTTCGCCTGCGCCGGCCGTTCCGGAGGACGGGCCGATCGAACCGGACGGACCTCGAAAACTCTCCTCGTTCTCCATGTCCAATGGTGGTCCCTCTGGCATGAGCGCAGCGTAGTCCACCGGGGCGTCTTCGGGAAAAGGCTTGTACTCGTAGATGCGGAAACCGAACTCGCGTAGATAGCGACGCTTGTACTTGAACGACATCGAATAGACGACTGCGTTGTCGGTAGCGGCCAGACTGTTGGTGGACACGATCACCTGCGGCGGCGGCTTGCGCTCACGCAGTTCGCGGAACAGGTTCTGAGCCGCGTCGGACATCACCAAATAAGGTGTCTGTATCAGCACTTCCGATTGCGCACCGGAGATGAGCGCTTTCAATTCCGGCACCGCCGGCGCCGCATCCACAGGGCGTTCGCGGCGGTGCTTCTGCGGAAGGTCGGCCACGTATTTCACCACTCCCACCGGCATCGCCGCCTGTGCCAGGCGATCGCGCACCAGTTCCTCATCGTCGGCTTCGGCCGACAGCGCCGCCACCCGATCCGGACGCAGGAAAGCGTCCGGCGGCATCGCCGGCACGCCTTCCTTCAACAGCTTGCGGCCGACGTCGTTCAGGCGCTCCACCGGGACGCTGCGGCGCGCATTCCAGAACGCTTCGAAGTTGGTCGTCATCTCGCGCGAGGCCGGTCCCGCCACCAGCACGTCGCGGTCGCGGAAGTTGTACTCGGCGTCCCAATCGTAATAGTCGTCCTGGTAATTGCGCCCTCCGGTGATGCCGACGGCCCCGTCGATCAGGATCAGTTTGGTGTGCATGCGCTGGTTGAAGCGGCGGAAGCAGCACAGCACGCTGCCGGCGTAGTCGAAGTAGTTGAGCTTGGCCTTGCGGAAGCTGGGGTTGTAGATGCGGATCTCGAAATTCACATGCGAGCCCGACAGAGCCGCCAAGATGCCCAAATCCGGGATCGCGGAAAGCTGGTCGATCAGCAGCCGCACTTTCACCCCGCGGCGCGAGGCGGCTAGCAGCTCGTCCAGCACCAGCCGTGCGCTGTCGTCCTTGTCGAAGATGTAGGTCTGCACGTCGATACGGCTGCGCGCGCTGCGGATCAGATTGATGCGCGCCAGCAACGCGTCGCGGCCGTGGTCTAGGATCAGCGCGTAGTGGCGTGGGGTCTGCGGGCTCGATTCCTTATAGGCGCGATCGCTCAGCGCATGCAATGGCGACGGCTGCGCGCAAGCATTGACGGCGCTGCAGTCCACGATGCGCGAACGCGCCGCCACGGCGATGGAGGCGGCGCGGTTGCGCTGGGTCTCGGACAGACTGCCGCAGGCCGCGCACGACAGCGCCAGCCACACCACCAGACCGCGGAAGAACAAACTGCGAAACAGCGGGCCGCGAAAAAGCATGCTCATGGTGCGACCTCCGCCTTCAGGCGTGCGCGCAGCACGAACACCACTCGATCGCTGACCGCCATCATCCAGTCTTCCATGTCGTAATCGCTACGCCGCACCGCGCCGGTGGCGACCACATCGCAATCCCGAGCCGGACGCGCACAGGTGGAAGGCTCCACCGTCAGCGTCTTGGGCCGGGTGATGCCTCGAATGCTCAGGTCTCCTGCGAGGTCGCCGCCGTATTTCAGCAGCTGTTCGTCGTAGGGTCGGGAGACGAACACCACCACCGGATAGCGTTTGGCTTCGAAGAACTGCGGACCACGGGTCCACTCCGAATAGCGCGGATGACCGATGATCTCCACCGAGTCGGTGAACATGCGCAGCACCACCTGATGGCGACCGTCGTGCAGATGTTTCACTTCGCCTTCGTAGCGTGTGAACTCGCCTTCCAGTTTCATGCCCCAGCGCGTGCGCAGCTCGAAGCCGAAACGCGACGCAGTCGGATCGAAGGTCTCGGCCCTCGCCGCGAGCGCCGGCCAGAGGCACAGCACGGCCAGGCCACACCATCCCCAGCGCTTCCAGCCGAACATTGGAGCCGTCACGGCCACCAGAAGGCGGAAAGGGTCGCGACTCCCGGTTCTATGCTGGCGTCCGCAGGCAGCTTCAGCACCACTACGGATGCCGGCGGCATGCCACGGTAGTCGCCGGACTGGCCGCTATGCATCAGCGCCGCCAACCGTTCCAAACCCGGATTGTGGCCGACCAGCAGCAAGCGCTCGGTCTCGCGATGCGCGTCGGCCAATTCCGCCAGGGTGCCGGCGGTGGCTTCGTAAATGCGATCTTCCAGACGCTGCTCGACGTAACCGATGGTTTCCAGGACGGCTTCCAGGGTTTCGCGCGCGCGCCGGGCCGGCGAGCACAGCACCCGGTCCGGCACCAGGCCTTGTTCGGCGAGCCAGCGGCCGGCGGCGGCGGCCTCGGCCAGTCCGTCCGGGGACAGAGGCCGATCGAGGTCGGGCTGCCCGGCAGCGGCGGGTTCGGCATGCGCATGGCGCAGGAGTATCAGTTCACGCATGGCATCCCTTCGGGTTGGAGCGAGCTCAGAAGCAGGCTCAAGCTTTCTTGATCCACTTCAGCAAGGGATCCCAGTCGGCCTGGTGGTCGCGCACTTGCACGGACCTGTAATCGAACCGGCTGCGGCCCAGCCCAGCCAGAACCACGTAGGCCTGGGTGTCGCGCAGCTGCGCGACCACGTCATAAGGCCAGGTCTTGAGCATTTCCACAGCCTGCTGCGAGGTGTTGGTCCACGGCTTGCTGCGGTTGACTACCAGGCCTACCGGCAGCTTGCGCTTGTGCACGCGCGCCACCTTGGACAGGGAATTCAGAAACCCAACGGTGGCCTCGATATCCAGCGCCGAGGGCAGCACCGGGACCACGATGGCGTCCGCATGCTCGATGAAATGCGGCAGATCGTCGGCCATCGCTCCGGCCGGCGCATCGATGACCACCCGTTCGGCGTCATCCGGCAACCAGGCGCGCCAGGCGCGCTTGCCGCTGGCATCGATGGGAAGTACGGCGGTTTCCAGCTCGGCGCGGCGCTCGGCCCAACGGGTGGAGGAGTGCTGGGGGTCGGCGTCCACCAGTACGGTGCGCTTACCGTCCAGCGCGAAATGCGCGGCCAGGTTAGTGGCCAGTGTGGTCTTGCCCGCGCCACCCTTGGAGCTGGCGACCAGAATCGTCTTCATGCGCACGCCTCGTTACCGGGAAGCCGCAGGGTACACCGGCGATGGTTAACGGGGAACGGGGCTCCGGACCTCCCCCTTTGGAAAAGGGGGATTGAGGGGGATTTGCTTCTGATCGCGTGTTTAAGCGTCTGGAGAGCAAGAGCGACCCGTAGCCCCCTTTTCCAAAGGAGACAGAGCAAAAAAGCAAATGGCTCGTTATCCGGTTTTCCGCTTTGCTATCGTGCGCGCTGCCAAGGACCCGGACCGATCGTGAGCGAACTGCAGGACCTGACCGCGCTGATCCGCGCCAATACCCCGTTGATCGTCATCGAAACCCAGGACGAGGGCCGCGCGGTCGAACTGTTCCGCCAGGCCCTATCCCAGGTGTGGCGCGCGCTCTATCGGTGGTCCATCACCGAAGGCCTGCGCCGCATCGACATGGACCGCGAGGACGAGGCCGAAGGCCCGCCCGACGCCAGCGCCGCTTTGCAGGCGATGAAGCAGGCCGAGCAACGCGGCATCTATCTGTTGCTCGATTTCCACCCCTACTTGGGCTACGCCAGCAGCCAGCGCCAGCTGCGCGATATCGTGCAGCGTCGCCATTGCCAGCCGCACGTGGTGGTGCTGGTCGGCGCCAAGGTGGAGCTGCCGTCGGAACTGGAAGCCATCGCAGTGCGCTTCAACCCGCGCCTGCCCGACGCCAACGCTCTGCTGAAGATGGTGCGCGAGGAAGCCACCGAATACGCCCGCGAAAACGGCGGCCGACGGGTCGAGGCCGACGGCGAGGCGGTGCAGCAAATCGTGCGCAATCTGCAGGGACTGAGCCTACCCGACGCGCGCCGCATCGCCCGCCAGCTGATCTACGACGATGGCGCGCTCAGCGCCGCCGATCTGACGCAGTTATCCAAGCTCAAGTTCGAGCTGCTCAACCGCAGCGGTCATCTGCACTACGAATACGACACCGCGCGCTTCGCCGATGTGGCCGGGGCCAGACGCCTGAAGCGCTGGGTCGAGCAACGCCGCGAGGTATTCGTCGCAGGCAACGCGCCGCCGGGGCTGGACCCGCCCAAGGGCATGCTGCTGCTGGGCGTGCAGGGTTGCGGCAAGTCGATGCTGGCCAAGGCCACCGCGGCCGGTTTCGGCGTGCCGCTGTTGCGCCTGGATTTCGGCACCCTGTACGACAAGTACCACGGCGAGACCGAGAAGAACCTGCGCAGTGCGCTGGCCTCGGCCGAGCAGTTGGCGCCATGCGTGCTGTGGATCGACGAGATCGAGAAAGGTCTGGCCAGCGGCAGCGGCGAAGGCGATGGCGGCGTATCGCGGCGTGTGCTGGGTTATCTGCTGACTTGGATGGCGGAGCGGAAAAGTCAGGTGTTCCTGGTCGCCACCGCCAATCAGGTGAACGAGCTTCCACCTGAGCTGTTGCGCAAAGGGCGCTTCGACGAAATTTTCTTCGTCGACCTGCCCGATCCGGACACCCGGGTGGAACTGCTGCGCCTGCATTTGACGCGGCGCAAACTGGAGCCGGAGGATTTCGCGTTACCCGCCTTGGCCGCGGCCAGCAACGGCTTCTCCGGTGCGGAGATCGAACAGGCCATCGTCGCCGCGCTGTACACCGCCCATGCGGAACGCAAGCCGCTGGACACCGACCTGTTGATGCAGGAAATCCGCAACTCGCGCCCGCTGTCGGTGATCATGGCCGAACAGGTGTCGGCACTGCGGGTGTGGGCAAGCGAGCGGACGGTGCCTGCGGATTGAGGCTCCCAGGAACTACTCGCTACGCCTCACTCAGTTTTGGGGGCACGTCCAGTTGTCACCAACGCTTTTGCACGCTCACTGGAAGGTAGCCATCCCGCAGGTGCGACAGCAGGCAGGTTCCTGGATTCCAGTACACGCCGCATCGCCTGGACTTCGCCTTCGAGCAGGACGGTCTCGGCATAGTCGTCCGGAAAGACGCTCATGGGGCCTTCGCCGGATGGATTAGGCAATGCGTTTTCATAGACCCAGTAGAGTTGCCGCAAGCGCTCTCGCGAAACCAGACCCTCCGCCGTATCGCCACTCAGCTTCACCATGCTCACCAGTCCAATCATGGGCGCGATCACAATCGATTGATCATCGGCCAACAGCATTAGCACTTTTTCGCACTGCGCTTTGCGCAAAGCCTCCATCGGCACCTCGTCCTGCTGTTTGCAACGATCAGTGATTGGCCTATAGCTAGGGATGGCGAGCGCCATCCATGCGGCAAGGGCATGCACATTGCGCGCGTCACGGGGGGTCATGGCACGATTGAGCCCCAAGAAGGCGCCCAGAGTTTCCGCCAATTGTGGATTCAATGGGGGCATCGCCACATCCTCCATCGCTGTGTGCAGGAACGCGCCGATTTTGCGCGCGTGGGTGTCGTACACACTGGCGGCGGCGGCCGCTTTCCAATAACTTTCCGCCGCCTCGCGGTCCTCAGTTTCCGTCATTGCCAGCAACTGCACGGCTGCGTTGTCCGGTTCGGCGTGCAGCAGGAAATCAAGGGCGGCCTTGGCATGGCAAGCTTCCTCGGCGACAGGGCAATCACTGACCTGTACCCAAGCCACTGCCGGATCGTGTGGCCTCAAGCGCGTGGCGGTTTCGAACCAGACTTGGCGGGGTTCCACCTCCCTGCTGTTCCGCAGACGATGGCGAGAAGGGCGTGTTTCGCCAATTTCCGGCCATAGCAATGTTGCCGCCAGCAAACCGCCCGCATCGTTTTCCTCCGCAATTGCCGGCAAGTGTCTGCGCAGAATGTCGCGGCTGGCGCGTTCCCATTCTTCCATTGCGCGCCTGGCGGCCGGGTCATTCGTCAAACTTTCTAGCGATGTTCCTTCCGCAGAGGGAGAATCGGAAGCAGTTGCAGCACTAGCCGATTTAGAGGCGAAGGAAGAGTGCATGCCGACCAGGAGAGCGACAGCAAACAGGTAATTCCTTTTCATGGACACTTCCGTTTTGTTGACCCGCACAACATCCCACAGAACGCCAACGATCTCAATTCGCCAGGTATCGCAACAACCACACCCACACCGGCAATGTCGCCAGCGACAGCAATATTCCGTATCCCACCAACGCCGCCGCCAGCCGCGGCGCCAGGTTATGGGCGATGGCCAACGCACCGGCGGAAATCATGGTCGGCATAGCCGACTGCAACGCATTGACCTGCAGCATTCCGCCTTGCATGCCGAACAGCAAGGCCAGCACCAGCGCGAGTGCGGGCATCACCACCAATTTCAGCAACAGGCCGGTGGCGAGCGGCTTCACTTCATCGCGCGGCAGCTTCAACTGGATGGACAGACCCACCGCCAGCATCACCAGCGGCAGCAACGCGTCGGCGAGCTTCTGCAGTGCCGATGCGATCCATTGCGAAGGCTGCTCGGGCACGACCGTCAGGCCGAGTATCAACGCCCAGACCGGCGGGAATTTCAGGATGCGCAGTAGTATCAGCTTCGCCGTTGGCGCCTCGTCGCCCGCGTACTTCGCCAGCACGTACAGACCGAACGTGGACAACAACACGAACGTGCCGAACTGGTCGTAGACCACCGTGTAGGGCAGCGCATGCTCGCCGAGCAGCGCGCGCACCATCGGATAACCGATGAAGCTGGTGTTGCCCAGCGCCACGCACAGCAGCAGCACAGCGTGTTCGTCGCGGCGGAACTTGAACAGACGCGTGGCCAGCGCGACCAGCAGCAGCGTCGCGGCTGCGAGCAGCCAGGGCGTTGCGATCAATCCCGCCAGCGAGGCATCCGCATGCAGGCGCGGCGCGTAGATCAGCACCGCCGCCGGCAGGCATACGTACAGCACCACCAGATTGAGCGTCTCCGCCGCATTGGCAGGCAGTAACTTGAGGCGCGCGAATCCCATGCCCAGGGCGAGCATGGTCAGGATCAGGGCGAACGCGTCGAAGGCCATCGCCAACGATTATCCCGGGTTGCGCCGGTTACGCACTCGCACCTTCGTCGCAGACGAATATTTGCCGGTTGCGCGATTCCAACCATGCACTGAAACCGGTCAGAGCCAAACCCACCGCAGTGACCGACGCGGCGGCAATCGCAAGATGCGGATAGCCGTGGCCGCCGGTCAGCAGGCTTGCACCCAGCCATGCGCCGCCGGCGTTGCCTAGGTTGAATGCGCTCTGGTTCAAGGTGGAAGCCAGCAACGGCGCTTCGCTGGCCTGCTGCACCGAACGCGCCTGAAGGGCCGGACCGCCCAGGAAGCCGATGAATCCGATCAGGAACACGCTGGCCTCCGCGAATGCCGGAAGGTGCATGAGGCCGGCGAACAGCAGGAAGAACGCGCACAACGTCGCCAGGGCAACTCCCAGCGCGGGCATCAGCTTCCAGTCGGCCAGGCGCCCGCCCAGCAGCGTACCGCCGGTGGCGCCCAGGCCGAATAGGATCAGCACCCAGCTGATCGTCGATTCGCCCAGATGCGCTTCGCTGGTGAGGATCGGCACGATGTAGGTAAACACGGTGAAGATGCCGCCGAAGCCGAACACGGTCATCGCCATCGCCAACAGCACCTGCGGCTGGCGCAGCACCCGCAACTCCTGGCGCAGTCGTGGCGGGGTCAGTTCATGCAGAGAAGGCACATTGCGGGCAAGGATCAGCAGCGAGACCACGCCCAGAATCACCACCGCCCAGAACGTGGCGCGCCAGCCCAACGCCTGTCCCAGCAGGGTGCCCAGCGGCACACCCAGAATATTGGCGACGGTCAACCCGGTGAACATCAGCGCGATCGCCTGCGCGCCCTTTCCTTCCGGCGCGATATGGCGTGCGACCACCGCGCCCGCGCCGAAGAACGAACCATGCGCCAACGACGCGATCACCCGCGCCACCATCAGCATTTCGTAATTGGGGGCCAGTGCGCATAGCAGGTTGCCCAGTACGAACACGCCCATCAGCAGCATCAGCACCGTTTTACGCGGCAATCGGGCCGTGGCCATGGCCAGCAACGGCCCGCCGATCACCACGCCCAGCGCATAACCGGATACCAGCAGGCCCGCCGACGGTATCGAGACGTCCAGGTCCGCCGCCATCTGCGGCAGCAGGCCCATCACCACAAATTCGGTGGTGCCGATGGCGAAGGCGCTGACGGCCAGCGCGATAAGGGGCAGACGCATGGGATTCCTTGTGAGGTCCATGCGCTATCGGCACGGATGCATCGGACAAGGATATTGTGCAGTGCAGCAACGGTATCGGCAATCCGGTTTCGCCAAACCCAGCGTTGCAAATTCGGGGAATACGTATGCGCCTTTTGTAGGAGCGGGCCTGCCCGCGACGTTTTCCGCATCGACAACCAAGAGCGTCGCGGGCAAGGCCCGCTCCTACAGATTAGTAGCCCGCGGCCTGTCCGTCCTTACGGCTTTCCGAGGCGCCGAAATACACGCCGGTCTGCGGGTCGCGGCGAATCGCCTGATAACCGCCGTACGGGCCCAGCGCCCATTCCACGTGATGGCCTTTGTCCATCAGGCCGCGCACGGTTTCGTAGGGAAAACCGGACTCCAACTGCACCACGCCGCCATCGCTCATCGCGGTGTTCTGGCCGGTGGGTTCGGTGTCGTTCTCGTGCTGGATGCGCGGCGCGTCGCCGGCTTCCTGCAGATTCATGTCGAAATCGACCAGATTCATCACCATCTGCACGTGCCCCTGCGGCTGCATCGCGCCACCCATCAGGCCGAAGCTGACGAAGGGTTTGCCGTCCTTGGTGATGAACGCTGGAATGATGGTCTGGAACGGACGTTTGCCGGGTTCGAAGGTGTTCGGATGGCCGGGCTTGAGCACGAACATCTCTCCGCGATCCTGCAGGATGAAACCCAGCCCCGGCGGTGCCATGCCGCTGCCCATGCCGCGGTAGTTGGACTGGATCAGCGACACCATCATGCCGTCGGCGTCGGCGGTGGTCAGGTAGATGGTGTCGCCCTGGTCGAGTTCGGCCGGCGTGCCGGGTTGCACTTCCTGCAGCGGCTTGTTTTCCGAGATCAGCTTGCGTCGCTGCTTCGCGTACGCCTTGGAGATCAGCTTGGCCACTGGTGCGGGCTGGAATGCCGGATCGGCGTACCAACGCGCGCGGTCGGCGAAGGCGAGCTTCTTGGCTTCCACGAACAAGTGCACGTGTTCGGCGCTGCCGAACGGAATCTTCGAGAAATCGTAGCCCTCCAGCACATTGAGCATCTGCAGCGCGGCGATGCCCTGGCCGTTGGGCGGCAGCTCCCATACGTCGTAACCGCGGTAGTTGGTGCTGACCGGCTCCACCCATTCGCCGTGATGGGCGGCCAGGTCTTCATAGCTGAGGAACCCGCCGTTGGCCTTGAAATAGGCGTCGATGGTGTGGGCGATATCGCCCTTGTAGAAGGCATCGCGACCGCCATCGGAGATTTTCTGCAGGGTGTCGGCCAGGTTGGGGTTCTTCCACAACTCGCCGGTGCGCGGGGCACGCCCGCCGACAGTGAACTGTTCGCTGAAGCCCGGGTATTTGGACAAGCGCGGCACCGAACGACCCCAGTAGTAGGCGATGGTTTCGGCGACCGGATGGCCTTCGCGCGCATAACGGATCGCCGGCGCCAGCACGCTCTTCATCGGCGCCTTGCCGAAGCGGTCGTGCAGGGCGAACCAGCCGTCCACCGCGCCCGGCACGCTGACCGGCAACGGACCCAATGGCGGAATGTCGGTAAGGCCCTGCTTCTGGAAGTAATCGAGCGTCAGCGACTTCGGCGAGCGGCCGGAACCGTTGTAACCGTAGAGTTTCTTCGTTTTTGGATCCCACACGATCGCGAACAGATCGCCGCCCATCCCGTTGCCGGTGGGTTCCATCAATCCCAGTGCGGCGTTGGCGGCGATCGCGGCGTCGACCGCGCTGCCGCCCTGCTTCATCACGTCCAGCGCGATCTGGGTGGCCAGCGGATGCGAAGTAGCTGCCATCGCATGCGGCGCGATGACTTCCGAACGAGTGGCGAAATCGCGCCCGGTAATGCGGTCGGCGGCGTAAGCCGGCACCGCGCACAGCAACAGCAGCGTCAATAGATAGCGCATTGGAAGGGCTCGCAAAAGTCGGCGACGGCGCCGACCCACCCGCTGCATGTTACGGCCAGGTGGGGGGATTGGCTGCCCAGGCCGCATACACCTCGGCTAGACGCTTGCGATCCTCTTCGCGCCAGTCCGGCAGCAAAGTCGGGTAGTTGGCTGGGTCGCTCCACAGGTTAGGCTCCGTCCGCACTGCGGCGGCATACCATTTCACCGCGTCTGTCTTGCGATCCGCGCTCCACAGCGCCAACGCGAGTGTGGGCGGCACCCAGGCCGGCTGACCGAAGCCGCCGGCGAGTTCGGCCCAGAATTCCAGCGCGGGCACCACTTCGCCGTGCTTGTACAAGTCCCAAGCATAGCTCCAGCGGATCGCACGGCCGAGAGTGCCGCTTGCCTGGGTCGCTCCCACCGCCTCGGTGTACAGCGTCTTGCCCAGGTCGGTGCGGTTGTCGGACATCGCCACGTGCGCCAACTGCGCCGTCGCTTCCATCGACTTGCGGCCGCGCTCGCGCATTCTGACCAGTTCGGCAGCCAATGCATCGCCCTCGCCTTGCGCCGCTACGATCTTGCGCGTGGTGCTGGCATCGGCGTCGAAATAGAACTCTTTTGGTTTAGGCAGGACTTGCGCCTGCGCGGCAAAGCTATGGATGGCCAACAGGATGGCCAGAAAAACTCGAACAGTAGTCATGTGACGTCCCCAACCACGAATAGCAACCTCCCCGCCGCCATCCTAACCGCTGCAGCGCACATCCGGGGAGTGAGTAAGGTCACAGAATACCGCGCTGATACAATTCGCCACCACGCGTCCGGCGTTCGCCGGACGTCGCCAGCCGCCTCTGACACCCCCGGGCCAGCCATGACCAGCACCGCCGAACTCACCTCGCCGTCGTCCGCCAATACCCCGCAGATCGACGTGCTGGACAACGACTACACCCTGGAACACAAGTACACCCGCACCGACGGCCGCATCTACCTGAGCGGCGTGCAGGCGCTGGTCCGGCTGCCGCTGATGCAGCGCCTGCGCGACCAGGCCGCGGGACTGAATACGGCCGGGTTCATCAGCGGCTATCGCGGCTCGCCTCTGGGCGGGTTCGATCTGGAGCTGTGGCGGGCGAAGAAGCACCTGGCCGAGGCGCAGGTGAAATTCATTCCCGGCCTGAATGAGGATCTGGGCGCGACCATGGTCTGGGGCACCCAGCAGACCAACTTGTTCCCCGGCGCCAAGGTCGAGGGCGTGTATTCGATGTGGTACGGCAAAGGCCCCGGTGTGGATCGCTGCGGCGACGTGTTCAAGCACGGCAACGCCGCCGGCACTTCCAAGCACGGCGGCGTGCTGGCGATGGCTGCCGACGATCACAACTGCCGCAGCTCCACCCTGCCGCACGGCTCGGAAGACGAATTCGTCAGCGCGATGATGCCGGTGCTGAACCCGGCCGGCGTGCAGGACATCTTGGATCTGGGTCTGGTGGGGTGGGCGATGAGCCGCTACACCGGGCGCTGGGTCGGCTTCAAAACCATCGCCGAAACGGTGGAATCCTCCGCCTCGGTGGAAGTGAATCCGTTCGCGCGCCGCATCGTGCTGCCGGAGGATTTCGAGATGCCGGTCGGCGGCTTGAACATCCGCTGGCCCGATCCGCCGCTGGATCAGGAAATGCGTTTGCACCGTTATGCGGTGAAGGCCGCGCAGGCCTTCGCCCGCGCCAACGGCGTGGACCGCATCGTGCTGGACTCGCCGCGCGCGCGGCTGGGGATCGTCACCACCGGCAAGAGCTATCTCGACGTGTTGCAGGCGCTCGAATACCTGGGCCTGGACGAGGCCGCCTGCGCCGATATCGGCATCCGCGTGTACAAGGTCGGCATGACCTGGCCGCTGGAGCCGGTGGGCATCGCCAACTTCGCCCACGGCCTGGAAGACATCGTGGTGGTCGAAGAGAAGCGCGCCTTCATCGAGCGGCAGATGAAGGAACAGTTCTACAACTGGCCCGCCAGCGCGGGCCCGCGTCCATCCATCGTCGGCAAGTACGACGAGGCCGGCGAATGGATTTTGCCTTCGACTGGCGAACTCACTCCGGCAACGATTGCCGGAGTGATCGGAAAGCGCATACAGCGTTTCTTCACCACCGAATCCATCGAGCAACGTTTGCGCTGGATGGAAGATAAGGAAGCGGAAATGGCGCTGCCGCGGGCCAACTTCCCGCGCGTGCCGCATTACTGCAGCGGCTGCCCGCACAATACCTCGACCGTGGTGCCGGAAGGTTCGCGCGCGTTGGGCGGCATCGGCTGCCACTACATGGTGACGTGGATGGACCGCGACACCGACACCTTCACCCACATGGGTGGCGAAGGCGTGACCTGGTCGGGGCAGGCACCCTTCACCGAAACCGAGCACGTGTTCCAGAACCTGGGCGACGGCACCTTCTTCCATTCCGGCTCGCTGGCCATCCGCCAGTCGGTCGCCACCGGCGTCAACATCACCTACAAGATCCTCTACAACGACGCGGTCGCCATGACTGGCGGACAGCCGGTGGACGGCACGCTCAGCGTGCCGCAGATCGCGCACATGATGCGCGCCGAGGGCGTGCAGACGATAGTGGTAGTCAGCGACGAAATCGAGAAGTGGTCCAAGCCGGAGATCTTCCCGTCCGGCGTCGAATTCTACGACCGCAAACGCCTGGACGAAGTGCAGAAGCAATTGCGCGAAGTGAAGGGCGCCAGCATCCTGATCTACGACCAGACCTGCGCCACCGAGAAGCGCCGCCGCCGCAAGCGCGGCAAGCTGGCCGATCCGCAGAAGCGGGTCATGGTCAATACGCTGGTCTGCGAAGGCTGCGGCGACTGCGGGGTGAAGAGCTTCTGCGTGTCGGTGCTGCCGAAGGAAACCGAATTCGGGCGCAAGCGCGAAATCGATCAGTCCAACTGCAACAAGGACTATTCCTGCGTCAACGGTTTCTGCCCCAGCTTCGTCACCGTGCATGGCGGCGGGCCGCGCAAAGGCAAGAAGAAAGATCCGGCCGAGCTGCTGGCCACTCTGCCCGCGCCCGTGTTCAAGGCAGATTTCCAGCAACCCTGGAACATCCTGATCACCGGCGTCGGCGGCACCGGCGTAGTCACCATCGGTGCGTTGCTGGGCATGGCCGGCCACCTGGAAGGCAAGGGCGCCAGCGTGCTGGACCAGACCGGCCTGGCGCAAAAAGGCGGCGCGGTCACTACCCACATCCGCATCGCGCGCACGCCCGAGGACATCCACGCCGTGCGCATCGCCGCCGGCGAAGCCGACGTAGTGCTGGGCTGCGACATGGTGGTGGTGAACGATTACTGGGTGTTGTCGAAAGTACGCGGCGAGCGTTCGCAAGTCGTGTTGAATACCTATCAAGCGATGCCCGGCACCTTCACCACGCGCCCGGATATGGAATTCCCCGCCGCCGGCATCGTATCGGCGGTGACGCAGGCGCTCGGCGGGCGGGCGCCGCTGCAGGTCGACGCCACGGTGCTGGCGACGGCACTGATGGGCGATGCGATCGCGGCGAACCTGTTCATGCTGGGCTATGCCTGGCAACAGGGATTAGTGCCGATCTCATTCGAGGCGATCATGCGCGCGGTCGAATTGAACGGCGCGGCGATAGAAATGAATCGCCAGGCTTTCGCCTGGGGCCGCCTGGCCGTGGTCAATCCAGTGGCCGTCGCCGAAGCGGCCGGCGTGATCCACAACGCGCAGACCGAATCCGAGCGCACCCCGCACAACCTGCAGATCCTGCCGCCGGGCGAATGGGAAACCAGCGAGTGGGCCAGCCCCAGCGCCCCGCGCACTCCCGACAACGAGCATGAAGTGCGCGGCCTGCAGGACGCCAACAGCGGCGACAGCAACCTCGCCTTCCTGCCGCTGGACGATCTGCGTCTGTCGCGCTCGCTGGACGAACTTATACAGCGCCGCGTCGCCTTCCTCACCGAGTACCAGAATGCGGCCTATGCGCAGCGCTACAGCGCCTTGGTCGACAAGGTGCGCGATGCCGAGCATGTGCGCGCCCCGGGTTCGACCGCGTTGAGCGAAGCGGTGGCCCGATATTTCTTCAAACTAATGGCGTACAAGGACGAATACGAAGTCGCGCGCCTGTACACCAGCGGCGATTTCAAGCGCAAGTTGGAGCAGCAGTTCGAAGGCGACTACAAACTGCACTTCCACCTGGCGCCACCGCTGTTGGCGAAGAAGGACGCGCAGGGTCGGCTGATCAAGCAGGAATTCGGTCCGTGGGTGTTCAGCGCGTTCAAGCTGATGGCGAAGTTCCGGTTCCTGCGCGGCGGCCCGCTGGACATCTTCGGCTACACCGAAGAGCGCAAGGGCGAACGCCGCTTGATCGGCGACTACGAGAGCACGATCGGCGGGCTGCTGAGTTCGCTCAATTCGGCGAACCTGCCCCTGGCCGCCGAAATCGCCAGCATCCCCGAGCACATCCGCGGCTATGGACACGTCAAGGAAGCCCACCTGCACAAGGCCAAGGCGCGCGAAGCGGCGTTGTTGGACAAGTGGAACAACCCGCGCGAAATCCCGCTGGTGCAGGCGGCGTAGCGGCGTAGGGCGGGTTGTAACCCGCCATTGCCATCATTCCGTTTGCGATGGCAATTGACGAAAGTCGTAACTTCCAACGTTATCGCAAGATCGTGCATGGCAATGGCGGGTTAAAACCCGCCCTACGTGTCTAAGGCGTTTTGGGATCTGGTGGCGGCTGCATCGGCGGCGAAGTTGCCTGCTGCGATGACGGCTGTTGCAGTGGCGGCGCCAGCAATGGCAGCTGTAGCGACGCCTCCTGCTGCAACGCATCGAGGATCTTCTTCCCCGCGCGCCCATCCTGCGGCTGCAACCCCAACCGTTGCTGCTCGGCCACGATCGCGCGGCGGGTGAGCGTGCCGATCATGCCGTCCGCTTCGCCGATCGCATGCCCGCGCGCCAACAGCAACTGTTGCAATTGCTTTCGCTGGCCACGGCCCAGTCCCGGATCGTCGGTCGGCCACGGCGTGATCAACGGACCGCCGCCGCGAAGGCGGTCGGACAAGGTGGCGATGGCCAGCGCATAACTCTCGGCGGCGTTGTACGAATAGATCGCGTCGAAGTTGCGGAACACCAGGAACGCGGGGCCCGCCGCGCCCGCGGGCAACAGCACGCCTGCCTGCGCATCGGATGCCTGCAGCGGCGTGCCGTCGATGTGGGTAACGCCGCGTGCTATCCAGTCGGACAGCGGACGCTTGTTCTTCCTGCCGGCTAAGGCGGCATCGAAACCTGCGGGCAATTTCACCTCATATCCCCAGAGTTCACCCGTGCGCCAGCCGGCCTGCTTGAGGTAGTTGGCGGTCGAGGCCAGCGCGTCGGGAATGCTGGCAACCAGATCGCGACGTCCATCGCCGTCGCCATCGACCGCGATGCGCTGGTAAGTGGTGGGCATGAACTGGGTATGGCCGAATGCGCCAGCCCAGGAACCGGTCAACCCTTCGGGTTTCAAGTCGCCGCTTTGCAGCAGATCGAGCGTGGCGAAGAATTCGCCGCGGAAGAATTCCTGGCGACGCCCGAAGCATGAGAGCGTCGCCAGCGAAACCAGCAGCGGCCGCTTGCCGAAGGTCTTGCCGTAGTCGCTTTCCACGCCCCACACCGCCACCACGGTCTGCGGGTCCACACCGTACTCCTGTGAGACCTGGGCGAGGGTCGCGGCGTTGGTTTGCAACATGGCCTGGCCATCGCTGATGCGCTGGTCGTCGACCAACGCGGCCAGATAGTCCCAGATCGGAGTAGTGAACTCGGGCTGCGCGTCCAACAATTCCAGCACACCCATGTCTGGAACAAGATCGCGCGTGTTGGCGTCGAAGCTCGTCCCTTGCATGCCTGCCGCTTCGGCCTTTCCCCGTAAGCCCGCGAGGCAATCGTCGAAGACCATGTCGTCGGCGCGGGCCGCGTTCGACCACAACGCGAGCGCCAGCGATGCGTACAGAAGTGTTTTCATGGACATCCTCTTCTCCTTCCGACGGACCCGATCCCTCTCCATCGGAGTATTGCGCATCCTTCCGCAACAGTGCGTGACATAGGAAGAGAACGAGGAACCCCGCCATAGCGGGGTTCCTCCTGTCACACTGCAATCCTGTTTCGGTGGCCGGGTTTCAGTGGCCGGCGTGGGGACGATTACGACTGCGGTCGCGGTTGAAATCGTCGTAGCTGCCGAAGGCCTCCTTCACCGCCGCTTTGGCGCGCTCCCAGGTCAGGCTCGAGGTGCCTTTGGCCTTGTCCCAGCCTTGCTTCAGCTCGTTCTCCAGTCTGTCGTCCCAGTCGCGATCGGCATAGCGCGTGCGGGTTTGGGTGCCGTAGCGATAGGCCGGACGATAGTCGTCGAAGCTATCGTCGTCAGCACGGTAGGCCGCCTCGTCGAAACGCGAAGCGAAATAGCGATCGCTATTCTGGTAGGTACTATAGGTGCGATCGGCGCGTTCCCAGGAATCGCGTACCGCGCCGCGAGCTTCGTCCCAAGCCAGCGAAGAAGTGTCGCGCGCGCTGTTCCAGCTGCGCTTCAGTTCGTCCTCCGAATCGTCCCAGCTGCGACCGACCATGTTTTCGCGAGCCTGCAGGCCAAAACCGTAGGCAGGGGCATAGTCGCGATCAAAGTCTCGAGTGCTGTCCGCATAGGGTCGGTTCTTGTACTCGTTGTGCCAGTATTCGGTCTCGCCGGTGGGATCGATGCGCTCGGCCACGCCCTTGCCGGCGGCGGCACCTGCGACCACGCCCACCGCCGTGCCCACCAACGTGCCGATGGGACCGAACACGGTACCGGCCAACGCGCCTGCCGCTGCGCCTCCGGCTACGCCACCCACGCCAACGCCTACCGGATGCGAACCGGGCGCACCGGTAACGGGGTCCCGATTGAGATCGTTGGATTCTTTATGGTTGTTCATTTAGCGCCTCCTAAAATGGGCTCCGCGGTCTTGGCGACCTTTCGCCACGAGAGAGAACGCGGGCCCTGCCGCAACGTTCCCGCAACGCTGGTTAAAGCGTCGTAGCTACGGTGTGATCTTCGCCAACGCGATAATTGCGAACTCCTTCACCGAGGCCAAACGAGGCGGGCCGAGAGGCATGATTTTTCGGAAGAAACCGCTGGAAAGCCGATGCGCTGTCGATCTCAGTTTGTTAATGCCCCACCGAATTCCGTGTCGAACGCATGAGGAAGATCTGCATTCATATTCCTCGCGGTCCGTTACGGGCGACGAGCGATCACTTCAACGGCGCGAGCAGCTCCGCCAGCCGGTCCGGCGTGCCGGCAATGCGCTCCAGGTGCGGATGACGCAAGCCATCGCGATAGTCGAGCTGCAGCGTGCGATAGGTATCGCCCTGCTTCACCAACAGTTCGAGCGGTTGCGGATCCGTGTGCGCCACGGTGATCGCGCGCTTCAGGCGATCGGCGTTGTAGGCCATGCCCGACACCGCGATCAGCCGCATATCCTTGGCCATGCCCGCGCGATAAGCCGGACTGTCCCAAAGCACGTCGTTGACCGTGCCTTCGTCGTGGGCGACCTGCAGGCCCAGCGAGTAGCGGAAATCGTCGTACTCTCCGTCGCCTTCCGCATCGGCGATGGCTAGGTTGGGCGTTTCGTCGTAGACCAGTTGCCAGCCGGCACGCGCCAGTCCTTGCAGAGGCGCTGCGGGGCCATGGCTGTCCACACGCTCACGCAGGTACGTCGCCCAGTCGTGCGCTTGCACGCGGTCCAGCGCCTGGACTACCTCGTCGAAACCGTATCGTCTTGCTGTCACTTCGCCTGCATAGCCGCCGAAGAAGCTCCGCGTGAAATCATCAAGCGAACGCTTTCCCTTCGACAGCTCGCGCAGTTTGCCGTCGACATCCAGCCACACCAGCGTGCCTTCGTCGTAGAAATCGTAGCCGCGCTGCCAGCTCTCCCACGCCTGCGGCGCATCGTTGAAGTCGACGATGCCCTGGTAGACGGTGTCCTGCAGGCTACGCCACCCGCGGCCGGCGCGATGCTCGAACATCGCAGCGCTGGCGGCCAGCACTTCCCGCGCTTGTTCCGGCTTATAAAGCCCGGCGCGCGCGGCCAGCACCCAGGCCCAGAACTCGGTCTGCCCTTCGTACACCCACAGCAGGTCGTTCTGCATCGGGGTGTTGTAATGCGGCGTCCACAGCATCGCCGGACGCATGAACTTGCCGTTCCAACTGTGGGCGTACTCGTGCGGCAGCAGGTAGTTGTCGGTGAAGGGCACATCACCGGTCAGATAGCCGGGAAAGGTGCCGTTCTCGCTCGACTGGTGGTGTTCCAGGCCGATGCCGCTGAACTGGTCCGACAGCGCCAGCAGGAAATCGTAGTGGGCGAACGGACGCGTGCCGAACACGCGATCGGCCTGCTTCACCAAGGCACGGTGCGCGGCGAGGATTTCCGGCTTGGCATCGAGCAGTTCCGGCGCATCGGCGATCACGTTGAGGCGCACCGGTACTTTCGCGCCTGGATCCAGATCGAATCGCTTGAAATAGCGGCCGGCGTAGACGGGAGAATCGACCAGATCGACAAGGGTCAGCGCTTGAAAGCGAATCACGTCGCCATCCGTGCCGGCCGTTTCCAATGCGCTACCGAACTGCCAACCCGCAGGTAACCGCAGACTGGGTTCGAAGCGAATACAACGCGCGTCGTAATCGGCTGGATACAGCAACAATCGCGACCACTGCACCGACATCAGCTCGGTGGTCATCGCCACCCGACCCTGATCGTCGGCGGTGGGCGAAAGCGATTGGAATTCGATCTCGAGCGCCGGCACGCCCGCTGGCACTTCCAGATGGAAGGCGTAGACGTCTAAGGGATCGCGCCGCCATTCGATACGCTGGCCGTTGCCGACGATCACCAGACCCGCGAACTGGTTGATCGGGCCGGTAGCCGCGTGGTTGCCGGGTATCCATTGCGGATACCAGAGCTTCAACGGGCCCGGCTGGACCGGGATGCGTTCGCGCACCTGGTAGATGCGGCGCGACACGTCGGTGGCATCGACCGCCAGCGATATCACTCCCGGGTAATCGCGGTCGGAAACCACGGGCGCGACGGTAAGTGCCTGTGCCCGCACGGGAAACGGCAGGGCCAGCAAACAGAGCAGCAGGATCACGAGCCGCGCCATGCGAGTTCCAGTTACATGGGAAGCCCGCATTCTGGGCATGGCTTGCGGGAAACGACAAGCTTGCAGCCGATCGGCCCTACCGAGGGAATCGCCGACTAGTCTCTTGAGGCACGCGAAACGAGCGCGAGCGCCGCTGCTGCCTACGGTGGAAGGATCTGTTGGGTAGGAACATCAAAGACCGACCGGGTGCGCTGGCGATCTTGGTTTTGCCGACGCGAGGGAGATTGGCTTTCCTCGATCTTTTGCTCCTGCCTCTATCCCTTCGAGAAAAATTAGCGTGCCGATCTCTTGTGGCATCAGCATCACGCCGCTATCACCTACGTTAACGCCGGTTAGAGGGAAAATGAATTCATTGATTTTTTCTTGCTGAATACGTTGCAAAAAAATTGCAAAGCTTTCAATTACACACGCAATATATGACGCCTTTATGACAGCCCCACCGCCCGGCTTCGCGGACGGCAGCAAGTCATCCGTTAGGAGGTCATATGCAAGTCGCTGTCGGCCGTCAAACCCATTCCCTCCCCTATCTTGTCCCTCGCGGCCTGCGGCTCGCGCGGGATTTTTTGATCCTTCCGGATCGCGCGCATCGATGGTCTGTCGCGGCCGTGACCGGCACGATTGCGATTCTGATTGCCTGCTTCGTAAGGTATGCCTACGTGGAGAGATATCGTCTAACGGACAGCTTCTTCTACGACCGCCTTCAGTTTTCCTTTGTCGACAGAGGCTATCCCGAAATTTTCGGCTACGGCCTGGAGCTGGCCGCCTGCGCACTGTTTGCGATGTCCGCTCGTGTGTATGGCAAGAAACAGTGGTATTCGTTCGCGGCGATCCTGTTCGTAACGTTTCTGGACGATGCATTCGAACTGCATGAAGCGATTGGGCACATGTTCAATGTCGGATTTGGCGTATCGCCGGTCGTCGGCGATCTGATCGGGTTCTCCACCACGGGATTGTTGTCGGTCGTGTTCTGGCTCGCCGGCACGCGCCTGATTCAAGAAGAGGACGACTGGCTTCCTTATCTCATCTTCACCACATACTTCGCGACCTTGATTTTCTTCGGTGTCGGCGTGGATGCCGTGCATGGGATGCTGGGAAAGAATGTGTCGCAAACCTTGCTGACCTTGATCGAAGATGGCGGCGAGCTGGTGACGACTGCTATCATCAGTCTGTCCGCATTCGGCATGTGGCTACGGAAAAAGCACGCGACGATCGCCAGCAGCGCGCCGATGGAGCCCGCGTTGACGAACCCCTGAACGATCTTGAGATCTTGAATCTCGCCACGAATGCTCGGAGCGGGATAAGTGGCAGCTGATTGCGTAGACGCTCGCGCGCTTGCGGTGCGGGTTCTCCTTATACGGAGGCATGCAACCCATCTTCATGGGTACAGCTCCGGGTAGGGTGCGCGAGAACGACTAGCGGAGCGGAGTCGGATAGGGCCATGGGCTCCCACCCAGCCTGTGACATGGCGACGAGCGCACCGCCATTCGTCGCCGTACTGTCCGTCGCTGTCCGCTAACCGCGTTGCAGGTCATATCCGGCCCCCGCCGGCGAGGTCCGCCCGCGTGGTCTTTAACTCCCTTACTTTCATTGTGTTCTTCGCGCTGGTGCTTGCGCTGCACGCAATGCCGTTCCGCTGGACCACGAAGAAGACCAACCTGCTGGTCGCCAGCTACCTGTTCTATGCGGCCTGGAACCCGCCGTTCGTGATCCTGCTGTGGGTGTCGACGGTGGTCGACTGGTGGGCGGCGAAGAAACTGGTCGATGCGGAGAAGCCGGCGGCGCGGCGCGCATGGATGTTGCTGTCGGTGGTGGTGAACCTCGGCCTGCTCGGTTACTTCAAATACGGCGGCTTCCTGATGGAGAACTTCCAGACGCTGATGGCCGCGCTGGATGTGGCCTACCAACCGCCCGCGCTCGACATCGTGCTGCCGGTCGGAATCTCGTTCTATACCTTCGCCACCCTGTCCTACACGCTCGATGTGTATCTGCGCCGCGCCAAGCCGGCCGACAACTTCCTCGACTACGCGTTGTTCGTCACCTTCTTCCCGCATCTGGTCGCCGGTCCGATCATGCGCCCGACCGAACTGGTGCCGCAGTTCGCGCGCGAACGCCGCGCCAGCGCCGACCAATTGCGTTTCGGTCTGGCGCTGATGGTTTTGGGGTTGTTCCAGAAGATCGTGCTGGCCGATGGTTTTCTGGGGCCTGCGGCCGAAGCGGTCTACGACGCGCCTGGCCGGATACCCGGGGCGCTGGATGCATGGATGGGCACGCTGGCCTTCAGCGGGCAGATCTTCTGCGACTTCGCGGGCTATTCCACCACCGCCATCGGCGCAGCCATGTGCCTGGGCTTCGCGATGCCGGACAATTTCCGCTTTCCGTACGCTGCGATAGGTTTTTCCGATTTCTGGCGACGATGGCACATCACCTTGTCGGCGTGGTTGCGCGACTATCTCTATATCCCGCTCGGCGGCAACCGTCATGGCGAGGCGCGCACTTACTTCGCATTGATGGCCACGATGCTGCTCGGCGGCCTGTGGCACGGCGCCAGCTGGACCTTCGTGGTCTGGGGTGGCTTGCACGGATTGTATCTGGCGACCGAACGCGTGTTGCGCGCGCGCTTCCAGGGCTATCGGCCTGGGCCGCTGGCGCTGGTCGGCCTGGGTTTGCTGACCTATGGATTGATCAACATCACTTGGGTGTTCTTCCGCGCCAAGGGTTTCGAGCAGGCGTGGATAGTTCTTCGCGGCATGTTCGGCGGCAATCCGGAGGCGAATCCAATCCTGACCACCGCGCATCTGGCGATGGTGGCGCTGATCGTGGGCGGGATAGTGATCGCCCACTGGTTGATGCGCAGCCGGACGCTGGAAGCGATGCTCACGCGGCAGCACCCGGTGCCGTTGTCGGCGGCGTTGGGGGCGATGGCGTTCGCGGTGGTTGCGGCACAGGGCGCGGGCAATGCCTTCATCTACTTCCAGTTCTGATGCCGAGGAAATGACAATGACTAGCGATGGCGCCATTGGGACGACCGAACGCTTCGAGCGTCCCGGTTTCGTTCGCCTGACCGCCTCCGACCGGCCCGGTGTCGCCCAGCCGGTGCCGGAACGCGACATTCCACCGCAACCGTGGGGAAGAATCCTGCTCGGCGCGCTGGTGCTGTTCCTGCTGTTGATGACCGGATGGGAATGGTATTGGCGCGCGTTCGGCGCCACGCCGGGTTACCGCAACAGCGATGGCGCATGGGCCGAGCAACGCCGCCGCATCAATGAAGGGGAAGGCGGCAAGACCGTCCTGACCGGCAGCTCGCGCATGCTGTTCGACCTGCAGCTGCCGGAGTGGGAACGCGCGACCGGCGAGCGCCCGATCCAGCTCGCGCTGGAAGGCACTTCGGCGGTGCCGGCGCTGGAGGACCTGGCCGCGGATCCGGACTTCACCGGCCGTCTGGTGGTGGACGTCACCCCGGGCCTGTTCTTCAGCGGCTTCGCCTACCGGGGCGAGGCGATTTCGCGCTATCACAAGCAGGGGCCATCGCAGCGCAGCGGCCACTGGCTGTCCAAGCGCCTGCTTGAACCGTATTTCGCCTTCTACGACCCGGATTTCGCGCTGGCCACGGTGGTCCGGCGCCAGGATTGGCCGCCGCGCCCAGGCCTGCTCAAGGACACGACCGTGCGCAAGCTGATGGTGCAGGAGGGCGACCGCAACACGCATATCTGGCGCAAGGTCGAGGTCGATCCGCAATATCGCGCGCTGGCGCGCAGCATCTGGGCCGAGAAGTTTATCGGTCCGCCGCCGCCGATGATGGATACGCCGGAGAAGGCGCGGAAGCTGATGGAGGCGCAGATCGAGCGCGCGGCCAAGGCCATCGCCACCTTGCGCGCGCGCGGCGTGCGCGTGGTGTTCGTGCGCCCGCCCAGCGATGGCGAGTACTACGCGTTCGAGCAGAAAACGACGCCGCGTGCGCGGACCTGGGACGTGCTATTGCAGCGCACCGGCACGCCTGGCATTCACTTCGAAGACCACCCGCAACTGCAAGGCTACGAACTACCGGAATGGTCGCACCTGACCGCCGCCGACGCCAAGCGCTTTACCACCGCGCTGGCGCCGCTTGTCGAAAGCGAGTTCGCGGGCGAAGAAGCCGGGCAGCAGCAAGCGGCCGCGCGCTGAACCATCGCGCTAGACCCGCCGCCCGCTTTCGCGCATCAGGGCATCGAAGCGGTCCCAGCGCATGCGCCGCCGATACACCTTATTGGTCGGCCGCCACTCCACGGCGCCTTTCGATACCAGCAGCGTGCCGAAACGCACGCCGTCCTTCTCCACCACGAATTCGACATCCTCGCGCCCGAGCGTGCGCTCGGGAACGCTGAAAGTGACCTTGTGCGCCATTGCGATGCTCCCGGTTGCGCGGGCTCTTGCCCGTAGATGCAATTTAGCGCGGCGATGTCAACGCTGCGCCAAGGCCGCGCCGCCACACCCGGCAGCGGTTATTGGCCGGCATCGCCACGTCATCCAGCAAACGCAATCCGATCGCCTGCGCCAGGGCGTCCACCGCTTCGGCATCACGGATTCCCATCTGCGGGTCGCGTGCCTTCAGCGAGGCATCGAAGGCGCGATTGCTGTCGCTGGTGAATTCGCCGTCGTAATTGAAGGGCCCGTACACGACCAGCGTCGCGTCGGCGGCGAGGGTTCCGTCCAGGCCCGCGAAGCAAGCTTCGACTTCCGGCCATCCCATGATATGGAGCGTATTTGCGCTGAACGCGGCATCGAAAGATTGCAGCGGCCAAGGCCCCTCTGCGACATCCAGCTCCATCGGCGCCGGCGTGTTCGGTAGCGCCGCCTCGCCCAGCCAGGTGCGGATACCGGGCAGATAATCCGCGCGATCCGAGCACTGCCAGCTCAGCCAGGGCATCGCCGCGGCGAAATGCACTGCGTGCTGGCCGGTGCCGCTACCGATCTCCAGCACCTCGTGCGCTTGCGCCAAATGCACGCGCAACACGTCCAGGATCGGATCGCGGTTGCGTTCGCTGGCGGGAGAGAACGGCTTTTTTTCCGAATCCACGGTGGTTTTCAGCCCAGCGAGCGGACGTAGATCATTTTGTTGGAACCACTCGCGCCGCGCTCCTCGATGGCGAAATAGCGAGGATGGTGCTTCAGCAGATCGCTCAGCTTGCGGTGCCCGTACAGACGCGGGTCGAAGTCCGGTTGGATCTTGTTGAGGTAACTGCCGACCGCGCCCAGGAACGCCCAGCCGTTTTCGTCCGAGGCCTCCTCGATGGCCTGGCGGATCAGCGCCAGCGACAAGGGCTCGGTGGATTTATCCTTGGCATCCGCCGCTGGCACCGGCATCGCGACCGAAGCCGGTTTCGCCGGTGCGGACTTGGTGGCGGCTTTCTTTGCGGGCTTGCTCGTCGCCGGCTTCGCGGGCGCGCTGACCGCTTCCATGCGCAGCACTTCGGTATAGATGAATTTGTCGCAGGCTCGCACGAACGCATCCGGCGTCTTCTTTTCGCCAAAGCCATATACGGTCAGACCCTCTTCGCGCAGGCGCTGGGCCAGACGGGTGAAGTCGCTATCGCTGGAGACCAGGCAGAAGCCGTCGAAGCGCTGCGTGTACAGCAGATCCATGGCATCGATGATCATCGAGCTGTCGGTGGCGTTCTTGCCGCTGGTGTAGGCGAACTGCTGGGCCGGGCTTATCGAATGTCGCAGCAGCGCCGCCTTCCATTGGGTCATGCGCGGGCTGGTGAAATCGCCGTAGATGCGCTTTACGCTGGCCACGCCGTACTTGGCCACTTCGCCGAGCAGGCCCTCGATCACCGACGGCTGGGCGTTGTCCGCATCGATCAACACCGCCAGCCGCGGCTGGTCGTCATCGTTGTCGGACTTGCCGTTGTTTCTGGATTTCATTGCAGTTCGCTCCCTCGGCAGACCGGCTCGTGGTCTGCAATAGGTATCAGGCGACTTTCCGGATTGGTTTGATCAACGACTCCGCCGGCAAGCGCAACTGTTCGTGCAGTTTCCAGATCATGTTGACGGTCAGCGCACGCTTGCGGCCCAGCACTTCATAGACACGGTTGGCCCTGCCGATCGCCGGCTCCAGATCCTTGACCGTCAGGCCTTGTTGTTCCATCGCGAACTTGATCGCTTCGATGGGATCGGGCAAGTCGATGGGGAAATGCTCGCGCTCCCAGGCTTCCACCAACGTAACCAGCACGTCCAATCGTTCTCCTTCCGCCGAATCGGGAGCAGCCGCCATCAAGCCTTCGATCTCGGCGAGCGTGGCGCGGTAATCGGCGTCGCTGCGGATGGGTTTGATATCCATGGTGTCCCTCATATGGTTTGCGCATCGATTGCGTCGTACTGCGCATGGGTGCCGATGAAACGGATGTAGATCACCTGATAGGAATAGTTGATCCAGACCACCAGCCGGTATTTGTTGCCTGCGAGATTGAAGACGACGCGTCCATCTTTGAGGATGCTGGCGGTCCCGAAGTCCCGTTTGATATCCATGGGACTGGTCCAGCTAGCTGCCCTGGCGAACGCATGCCATGCCAAACCCGGCTCCCGGGCATCGGCGCATCCAGGATCCGACTCCCAGAATCCTTTCAGGGTCGGCAAAGCGATTATTCGCATGGCCGCATGTTAGTCCCATATTGGGACTATGGCAACTCGGCTGCGGGAAACGGCTCAGCGATCAGGTCGCGCGCGCTTGGCCTGCCGCAACCATGTCCATGGCGACCGCCTCCGCCGCCTTGATCCCATCGACCGCTGCGGAGAGGATGCCGCCGGCATAGCCCGCGCCTTCGCCCGCAGGAAAGAGACCGCGCGTGTTGAGGCTCTGCCCATCCACGCCGCGGGTCATCCGCACCGGCGAAGACGTGCGCGTCTCCACGCCGGTGAGGACCGCATCGTCCATCGCGAAGCCCTTGATCTGCCGGTCGAAGGCCGGCAGCGCTTCGCGGATCGCATCGATGGCGTAGCGCGGCAATGCGGCGGAGAGGTCGCCGAGCTTCACCCCCGGCGTATACGAGGGCTGGACCGATCCGAATTCGGTGGAGGCGCGCTTACGCAGGAAATCGCCGACCAACTGCCCCGGCGCGTCGTAGCTTTCGCCACCGAGGCGGAAGGCCTGTTCCTCCCAGTGCCGCTGCAAGGCGATGCCGGCCAGCGGACTGCCGCTGGAGTCGAACTCGGCGTAGTCCTCCGACGTGATGCCGACCACGATGGCCGCGTTGGCGTTGCGTTCGTTGCGCGAGTACTGGCTCATGCCGTTGGTGACCACCCGTCCCGGTTCGCTGGCGGCGGCGACCACGGTGCCGCCTGGGCACATGCAAAAGCTGTAGACCGAACGTCCGTTGCGGCAGTGGTGGACGAGCTTGTAATCGGCGGCGCCGAGAATCGGGTGCCCGGCCTGCGGGCCGAAGCGGGCGCGGTCTATAAGGGATTGCGGGTGTTCGATGCGGAAACCGATGGAGAAGGGTTTGGCTTCCAGGAACACGCCGCGCTCGTGCAGCATGAAGAAGGTGTCGCGCGCGCTGTGCCCAAGCGCCATCACCACGTGGTCGGCGCGGATTTCCTCTCCATCCGCCAGCACCACGCCACGCACCGCGCGTGCGCCAGACGCATCGGTTTCGATCAGCACGTCGTCGACGCGGTGCGAGAAACGGATCTCCCCGCCCAGCGCTTCGATGTCCGCGCGCATGTTTTCCACCATGGATACCAGGCGGAAGGTGCCGATGTGCGGCTTGCTGACGTAGAGGATCTCCTCCGGCGCGCCTGCCTTGACGAACTCGGTCAGCACCTTGCGCCCGTAGTGTCGCTTGTCGCTGATCTGGCTGTACAGCTTGCCGTCGGAGAACGTGCCCGCGCCGCCTTCGCCGAACTGCACGTTGGATTCGGGATTGAGGATCTTCTTCCGCCACAAGCCGAACGTGTCCACGGTGCGCTCGCGCACGTTCTTGCCGCGCTCCAGGATGATCGGCCGCAGGCCCATCTGCGCCAGGATAAGTCCAGCGAACAGACCGCAGGGGCCCATGCCGATGACCAGCGGCCGTAGCGCCGCCGGATGCGGGGCGGCCTGCACGGATTCCTCGACCGTGGTGGCCACCACGCGCGCGTCTTCCGAGCACACCGATAGCGGCACCTGCGCGGAGGCCGTCGTTTCTTTCGCGCGGGCTACAGGTTTGTAAGTGGTATCCGGCGTCGGCCCGATCTTATTCAAGTCCTCCTTTCCGTCCACTGCCTCTTCGTCCACCTGCAACCGCCGCAAGATGTCCGCTTCGCGAGTGGTCTCCACGTCCACCGCATAGATCAGCACGATCGCGCCGCGTTTGCGCGCATCGTAGCTGCGCTTGGCCACGCTGAAGCCGACCAGCTCGTCGGCGGCGATACCGAGGCGCGCGACGATCGCGGCAGGCAACGCCGCTTCGTCGTGGTCCAGAGGAAGTTTCAGGTCGGTGAGTCGGAGCATGGCCGGATCCGTGGAGAGGCGCCAGTTTAACTGCGGCGGGAAAAACGGACGTGGTCGGGCGCGGTAAGGTAGCCGGCATCGCGAGACCGGCAGGAGAGGGCGCATGCAATATTTCCCATCGATACCGCGCAGCGCGCTGCTGCTCGTGGCGCTCAGCGCAGCAGGCCTGGCGACGGCGACGGAACCGCCGGGAGGCCGCACGTACGCCAATCCCATGGATCTGGACTATCGCTACAACTTCGAGCAGCTCAACGAAGGCATTTCCTACCGCACCGGCGCCGATCCGGTGATCGTGCGGCACAAGGACGCCTACTACCTGTTCCAGACCTTGGCCGATGGTTACTGGCGTTCCACCAATCTGCTGGACTGGCGCTTCGTCACCCCCAGTCGCTGGCCTTCGGAAAGCATCGTGGCCCCAGCCGTGGTTTCCGACGGCGATCGCCTGGTCATCATGCAGTCGGCGTTCGGTCCGCGTGCGCTCTTGCAGTCCACCGATCCGGCCAGCGGCAAGATCGACTTCCTCACCCGCCTGCTGCCGCGTATCCCCACCGCAGTGCCGCCGGGCCAGGACCTGCTGCCGCTGCCTGCGGGCAAGATTCCGCCAGGTCCATGGGATCCGGATCTATTCATCGATGACGACGGCCAGTGGTATCTGTACTGGAATTCGTCGGATACCTATCCGCTCTACGGCATCGCCATGGACCGCGCCCCGAACGGCTTCGCTTTCCGCGGCGAACCCAAGGCGTTTATCGCCCTGGATCCCGAGCATCATGGCTGGGAGCGCTTCGGTCAGGACCACCGCGGGGCGAAGTTCCCCGACGGCAAACCGATCGGCAATTACCTGGAAGGCGCATGGATGACCAAGGTGCGTGGCCGCTATTACCTGCAATACGGCGCCCCCGGCACCGAATACAACGCCTACGCCAACGGCACCTATGTTGGCGACAATCCGCTGGGCCCGTTCGAATACGCGCCCTACAACCCGGTGGCGTACAAGCCCGGCGGTTTCGTGCAGGGCGCAGGGCACGGCTCCACCTTCCAGGACGAATACGGCAACTGGTGGAACACCGGTACGCCCTGGATCGGCTACAACTGGACCTTCGAACGCCGCATCGCGATGTTCCCGGCGGCGTTCGCCGAAGACGGACAGATGAGCGTGTCCGCGCGTTTCGGCGATTTCCCGCACTGGATGCCGGAAGGCAGGATCGACGATCCCGAATCGCTTTTCACTGGCTGGATGTTGCTGTCCTATCGCAAGCGAGCGACGGCTTCGTCCACCACCGGCGAGTTCGCCGCCGGCCGGGTCACCGATGAAAATCCGCGTACGTTCTGGGTCGCCGGCAGCAACAGAACCGGCGAGACCCTGACCGTCGACCTCGGCGCGGAAAAAACCGTGCGCGCCGTGCAGGTCAATTACGCCGACTACCAGTCCGGACGTTTCGCCGATGCGCCGGATATCTACACCACGTTCCAGTTGCAGCAATCGACGGATGGAAAGAAGTGGAAGCCGTTGGCTGAAGTCGGCGAAGGACCCGACCGCCGCGACCGCCCCAACGCTTACCTGCAGCTGCCGGAACCGGTCCGCCTACGTTATCTCCGCTATGTGCACGGACAGGTGGGCGCGGCCAATCTGGCCATCAGCGACCTGCGCGTGTTCGGCAATGCGGAGGGAAAGCCGCCGATTGCGCCGCGCGATGTGACCGTGAAGCGCGACCAGGATCGCCGCAATGCGGTGGTGACCTGGAAACCCGCTCCTGGCGCAGTGGGATACAACGTGCGCTGGGGTTTGCGTGCGGATCGGTTGAACCTGAGCTATCAGGTGTTCGCCGACAGGGGCACGACCCTGGAACTGCGTGCATTGAACGTCGACCAGTCCTACGTGATGGCGGTCGAGGCGTTTAATGAGAATGGAGTTTCCGGATTGAGTGCAGTCAAGCAAGTGGAATGACCGCCTTCTTACTCCTGCAAGCGCTGAAGGATGGCTGCTTCTCCTGACCTTATTGGTGGCATGAGAGGCAGAGTCGCCGCCGTGCCGACAAACCGAACGGGTTTGGGGAATTTGCGGAGCAAATGTTGAAACACTTCGCTTCATCTATGCCAAAAGTCATTTGACGTCGTTTCCGTCGGCGGCAATGATCGCTGGCGGCCATGGCGTTGCGCCGCATGCGCGTCCCGGTCGTCCGATCCTGTCGTTCGATCTAGTGTCCCCCGTCCCGTGCGATCCGCGCGGGCTCTACCGATGGAGAGCAGCCTTGCACAGACGTGACTTCCTGGCCATCAGCGGCCTCAGCCTTGGCGGCCTGATGGTGCCGTCCTTCCTCGGCAAGGCGATCGCCGCCGAGCAATTGCAGACCACGCTGGACGTCGGTTTCAAGAAAGGTCTGGCCGATGCCGCGTTGGCCGCGGCCACCGATGCCGGCGCCAGCTACTGCGACGTACGCGTGGGCCGCTATCTGCGCCAGTTCGTGATTACCCGCGAAGACAAGGTGCAGAACGTGGTCAACACCGAATCCACCGGCGCCGGCATCCGCGTCATCGCCGATGGCGCCTGGGGTTTCGCGGCCACCAACGACCTGTCCACCAACGGCGTGGCCCGGGCCGCGCGCCAGGCCGCGGCCATCGCCAAGGCCAACGCGAAGATCCAGACCGCGAAGGTGCAACTGGCGCCGGTCAAGGGCGCGGGCGAGGTGGCGTGGAAGACGCCGATCGTGAAGAACGCGATGGAAGTGCCGATCAAGGACAAGGTGGATCTGCTGCTGGGCGTCAATGCTGCAGCCATCAATGCCGGCGCGGATTTCGTCAATTCCATGTTGTTCCTGGTCAACGAACAGAAATATTTCGCCAGCACCGACGGCTCCTACATCGACCAGGACGTGCACCGCATCTGGGCGCCGACCACGGTCACCGCCATCGACAAGGCCAGCGGCAAGTTCCGCACCCGCGACGGCCTGTCCTCGCCGATGGGAATGGGCTTCGAATACCTGGACGGCGCCGCCTCAGGCAAGTTCGTCTCGCCCAATGGCGTGGTCAATTACGGCCTGTCCTACGACATGAAGGAAGACGCCATCGCCGGAGCCAAGCAGGCGCGCGAGAAATTGAAGGCGCCTTCGGTCAAGCCCGGCAAGTACGACCTGGTGCTGGATCCTTCGCATACCTGGCTGACCATCCACGAATCGGTCGGCCATCCGCTGGAACTGGATCGCGTGCTGGGCTACGAGGCCAATTACGCGGGCACCAGCTTCGCCACCTTGGACAAGCGCGAAGCCAAGTTCCAGTACGGCAGCGACATCGTGAACATCGTCGCCGACAAGACCCAGGTCGGCAGCCTGGGCGCGGTGGGTTACGACGACGAAGGCGTCAAGACCAAGCAATGGGACCTGATCAGCAACGGCAAACTGGTCGACTACCAGGCTATCCGCGATCAGGCCCACATCCTGGGCAAGAAAGAGTCGGATGGCTGCTGTTACGCCGATTCGTGGTCCAGCGTGCAGTTCCAGCGCATGGCCAACATCTCGCTCAAGGCAGGCAAGGAAAAGTTGAGCGTGGCCGACATGGTCAAGGATGTGGAGAACGGCATCTACATCATCGGCGATGGCTCGTTCTCGATCGACCAGCAGCGCTACAACGCCCAGTTCGGCGGCCAGCTGTTCTACGAAATCAAGAACGGCAAGATCGGCGCGATGATCGAGGACGTGGCCTACCAGATCCGTACGCCCGAATTCTGGAACGCCTGCGCGGGAATCTGCGACCAGAGCGACTACCGCATGGGTGGCTCGTTCTTCGACGGCAAGGGCCAGCCCGGCCAGGTGTCGGCGGTCTCGCACGGGTCCAGCACTGCGCGCTTCAACGGCATCAACGTCATCAACACCGCCCGCTCGCTCGGCTGATCGCATCCAGGAGACCACAAGAACATGAGCATCTTCACCGAAGAGCAAGCCAAGGCCATCCTCGACAAGGTCATCGCCCTGTCCAAAGCGGATGAATGCACCGCATCGTTGTCCGGTTCCGTTTCCGGCAACATCCGCTTCGCCCTGAATAACGTCTCCACCAGCGGCATCATCGACAACACCGATCTGGCCGTACAGGTAGCCTTCGGCAAGCGCGTGGGCGTGGCGACGATCAACGAGTTCGACGACGCCGCGCTGGAGCGCGTGGTCCGCCGCGCCGAGGACTTGGCCAAACTGGCGCCGGAGAATCCGGAATTCGTACCCGCGGTAGAAAAGCAGACCTATAAGGCCAGCCCGACCTTCAGCGAATCCACCGCCGCCATCACCCCGGAATACCGTGCCCAGGTGGCGGCCGATTCCATCGGCCCGTGCCGCGCGGAGAAGCTGATCGCGGCCGGCTTTCTGGACGACGGCCAGAGCTTCGTCGCCTTCGCCAACAGCAAGGGCAACTTCGGCTACCAGAAGGCCACCAACCTGGACTACACCTGCACGGTGCGCACCGAGGACGGCCGCGGTTCCGGCTGGGTCGGCCGCAATCTGCAGGACGCCACCCCGTTCAAGGCCGGCCAGGATGTTCGCACGGCCATGCGCAAGGCCAGCGAGTCGGCCGAGGCCAAGGCGCTGGAACCCGGCAAGTACACGGTGATCCTGGAACCGGCCGCCGCCGCCGGCCTGATCTCGTTCATGATGAATTTCTTCGACGCGCGCCAGGCCGACGAGGGCCGCAGCTTCCTGTCCAAGAAAGGCGGCGGCAATAAGATCGGCGAGCAGGTCTACGACTCGCGCGTGAATATTTCCGCCGATCCTTGGCACCCGAAAGCGCCGGTAATGCCGTGGGACGAGGAGGGCCTGCCGCGCGAGAAGACGTCGGTGGTGGAGAACGGCAAGGTCGTAAATCTGGAGTATTCGCGCTATTGGGCGCAGAAACAGGGCAAGCGCGCGACCGGTGCGGCCGGCAATCTACTGATGTCTGGCGGCACCAAGTCCACCGCAGAGCTGGTCAAGAGCACGCAGAAGGGCATCCTGGTCACGCGTACCTGGTACATCCGCATGGTCGATCCGCAGACTGTGCTGCTGACCGGGCTGACCCGCGACGGCACTTTCTACATCGAGAACGGCGAGATCAAGTATCCGGTGAAGAATTTCCGCTTCAACGAATCGCCGGTGATCATGCTCAACAACATCGAGGAATTGGGCAAGCCGGTGCGCGTGGCCGGCGACGAGTCCTCGTTCGTGATGATGATCCCGCCGATGAAGCTGCGCGACTTCACCTTCACCTCACTGTCGGATGCGGTCTGATCGATGAAGCGGATGCAGTGCAACCGATGAAGCTGCGCGCCGGCGCATGAATCGTGCGCAGTTTCTGCGGTTGATGGCCGGCGGCCTGGCCGGCGCCTTGCTCGCCGGACCGCTGCGCAGCGCCAGCGCAGCGGTCTCGGATTACGACTTCTGGTTCACCCGCCTGAAGTACGACTCCGGCGATTGGGACGTGGACCAGCGCATGCCAGCGAACTTGATCACCTCGCTGATCGACTACACCAACCTGCGCGTGGACCCGAAGGAACACGTGCTGGCCCTGGCCGATCCGAAGATGCTGACCGCGCCGTTCTGTTATTTGGCAGGGCACAAGCTGGTGGAGTTCAATCCGGCCGAGCGCCGCAATTTCGAGCGCTACGTTCGCAATGGCGGCTTCGTGCTGGTGGACGACTGCAACCACGACATCGACGGCCTGTTCGCCAAGTCTTTCGAGGCGCAGATGACGGCGATCTTCGGCGCCAAGGCGCTTAAGAAATTGCCGAACAATCACCCGATCTACCGCAGCTTCTTCAAGTTCGACGGCCCGCCGGCCACCGGTTTCGAACTCAACGGCTGGGGCGACGACCTGGTGCACGAGTACCTGCAGGGTATCGACATCGATGGCCGCCTGGGTCTGCTCTACAGCAACAAGGACTACGGCTGCGAGTGGGATTACGACTGGCGCAACAAGCGCTTTCTGGCCGAGGACAACACCAAGTTCGCGGTGAATATCGTCATGTATGCGTTGACGGCATGAGCGCATCCTCAGCACCCCGAATTCTCTCCGACGTCATCTTCTCTCCGACGTCATCCCAGCGAAAGCTGGGATGACGATTCATTATTTTTGCAACTGGCCGCATTGAAGTCAGCAAGGAACCACGATGACCAACCCCCTCACCGAATCCGACATCCAATCCCAACTCGCCAAGCTAGGCCAATTGCGCCAAGCCATCGCCCAGGCCATCGTCGGCCAGAATGAAGTCGTCGAACAGTTGCTGATCGGCCTGCTGGCCGGTGGTCACTGTCTGCTCGAAGGCGTGCCCGGTCTTGGCAAGACCCTGCTGGTGCGATCGCTGGGGCAGGCGCTGGAACTGCAGTTCCGGCGTGTGCAATTCACCCCCGATCTAATGCCCAGCGACATTCTGGGAACCGAGTTGCTGGAGGAAGACCACGGCACCGGCCATCGCCATTTCCGTTTTCAGCCCGGCCCGGTATTCACCAATCTGCTGCTGGCCGACGAACTCAACCGCACGCCGCCCAAGACCCAGGCCGCTTTGTTGGAAGCGATGCAGGAACGCACGGTCAGCTATGCCGGTGTGACCCACTCGCTGCCGGCGCCGTTCTTCGTATTGGCCACGCAGAATCCGCTGGAACAGGCCGGCACCTATCCCCTGCCCGAGGCGCAGCTGGATCGCTTCTTGCTGCATATCCGCGTGGATTACCCCAGCGAACGCGAAGAGCACGATATCTTGGCCCAGACCACCGGCAGCCGCAGCAACGAAGTGCCACAGGTGATGCATGGCGACGAAGTGCTGGCGCTGCAGGCGCGTGTGCGCGAAGTGCATCTGGGAGAGGATCTGCTGGCGTGGATCACCCGACTGGTGCGCGCGAGCAGGCCCGGCGGCGCGTCTAATGAAAGCGGGTCGCCGGAAGAAGTGCGCAAGTACGTCAAATGGGGCGCAGGCCCGCGCGCGGGGCAATCGCTGGTGCTGGCAGCGAAGGCACGCGCATTGCTGCATGGCCGTTTGGCCGCAACGCGCGAGGATATCGCCGCGCTGGCCGCACCGGTCATGCGTCACCGCCTGCTCCTGTCGTTCGCCGCCGAAGCCGAACAGAAAACCGCCGACGACGTGATCGCCGCGCTGCTGCGCAGCGTGCCGTTGCCTGCCGCCTGAACGGCCGCGCGCGGTGTCGTACGAGCTGATCCCGCCCCAAGTTCGCAGCCGATTGAAAGACCTGCGGCTGACGTCGCGGCGCGCGATCGGTTTGCACGGCATCGGTCTGCACCACAGCCGCAGTCGTGGCGCCGGACTGGAGTTCGCTCAGTACCGTGCCTACGAACCCGGCGACGAACTGCGTCAGATCGACTGGAAGCTCTATGCGCGCTCGGACCGCTTCTTCGTGCGTGAAGCCGAGCGGGAAAGTCCGCTGGCGGTGTGGATGCTGATCGACGCCAGTGCTTCGATGGCGCAAGAGGACGCGGCGGATCCCGCTTGGTCGCGACTGGACGCAGCCAAGGCGCTTGCCGCGTGCGTCGGCGAGTTGGCGATGCGTCAGGGCGATCGCTTCGGCTGGGTGGCGTTACGCGATGAGGGCTTGCAGCTGGTCTCGCCAGCGGCTGGCGCCCGCCAGCGCGACCGCCTGTTGCTGGAAATGCATGGGTTGTCAGCGCGCGGCGGTTTTCCCGGCGTGCAGCAGTTGACGCCGTTGTGGGACCGGGTCGGCGCGCACGATCTGGTGATCGTGCTCAGCGACTTCTTCGATCCGGCCTGCCTGGAGCTGATGCAGAAGTTGGCGGCGGCGCGGCGCGAAGTGCTGGCGATCCAGTTGCTGACCGTAGAGGAACGCGACTTTCCGTTTCGCGGCGGTCGTCGCTTCCGCGATCCGGAAACCGGCGAGGAACTGTTGGGCGATGGCGCTGCGCTACGCGCCGATTTCCTGCGTCGCTTCGGCGAGGCGCGCGATCTATTGCACGCGCAACTCGATGCCAGCGGCATCCGTCACACCAGCTACGTGCTGGACCAGGAACTGGACGTGCCGTTGCGTCGCTTGTTTGGTTCGCGCGACGCCGCGGAGTACGCATGAACGCGGCCTTGTTGCTGCCAGCCGCCCTGGCCGCGCTCGCCGCGCTGCTGTTGCCGTTGCTGATTCATCTGGCCCGGCGCAGCGAACAGCGCCCTACCGATTTCGCCGCGTTGCGCTGGTTACGACAGAAACCCAAACCGCGCCATCGCATTCGCTTCGACGAACGGCCGCTGCTGATTCTGCGGCTGATGCTGCTCGCCTTGCTGGCGGTGTGGCTTGCAAGGCCGGTGTTATTCGACAGCGCCAGCGAAAAGCCGTGGGTGGCGGTGATGCCCGGCATCGATGCCACGCAGGCGCGCGCGGCCGTCGACGACAAGAAGGCGCGCTTGCATTGGCTGGCACCCGGCTTCCCTGCGCTGGACCAACCGTCACCCGCAGCCGGATCGCTGCCGTTCGCCAGTCTGTTGCGCCAGCTCGATTCGGAACTTCCTGCGGCGGTGAAGTTGAGCGTCGTTGTTCCGGAACAATTGCAGGGTGCGGATGCGCAACGACCTCAGCTGTCGCGTGCGGTCGAATGGAAGGGACTTCCCGGAGCGATGCCTGCGCCAAAGCCTCTGGCGACTTCTGCGCCCGGGCTTACCGTGCGCTATTCCGTCGATCACCAGAAAGGAGTGCGTTACCTGCGCGCGGCGACTATCGCCTGGCGGCCCGATACGGCAACGACGGTATTCGCAGCGGCGCCGCTCGCGCAAGCGCTTCCGGCCGAGACGCGGAACCTGGTCTGGCTTGCGTCCGGTCCTTTGCCCGCAGCAGTCGACGACTGGATCCGCCAAGGCGGAACCGCGCTGCTGGCGACGGAGACCGAATACGAATTTCCTGCCACGAGCAGCGTCTACTGGCGCGACGAAGTCGGCGCGCCGTTGGTCGAAGGCGCGGCGTTGGGGCGCGGTCGAGTGCTTCGCTTCACGCGCGCATTTTCTCCGGCGGCGATGCCGCAGCTGCTGCAACCCGAGTTCCCGCGCAATCTGCGGAACCTGTTCGCAACGCCCGCGCCCGCTCCGGCGCGCGTAGCCGCGCGCGACTACGCGCCGATTACCGGAGGAGCGTCGTACGCACAGCCTCCGCGCGATCTGCAACCGTGGTTGGCGCTGCTGATCGCAGCTCTACTATTGATCGAACGCTGGCTGGCGACGCGGCGTAGCCGGGGAGTTTCGCCTTGAACGCGCACTCGTTGTTCTTGCTGCACGTTCACGAGCAGAGTGCGGCCACGAGTCGCCTTTGCTTTGCCCCCTTTGGCAAAGGGGGCGACGGGGGATTTGCTTTTGATCTTGCTTCAAGGCAAGAGCAAATCCCCCTCAATCCCCCTTTTTCAAAGGGGGAGGCAAAAGCGCTGCCGCTGGCCGCTGAAGTGTTCGCGCAGGTCGGGCCATGATCGCGAACGGGTTCTTGCAGCTGTCGCAACCGGCACGCGTGCGTAGTCTTGTCGATGATCTGCTGCTCTGGTCGCCATTGCCGTTGCTGATTGCCGCTGCGGTCTGGCGTTGGCACAGTACGCTGGCCGCATCACTGGTCGCGATCGCCGGTTTTCTCTCACTGACGATATTCGCGTGGCGACGCGCACGCCGCTTCGACCGACAGTGGCTTATCCGGCAACTCGATGCACAGCGTCCTGACATGGAAGACAGCGCCGATCTGCTGTTCGCCGAAGACGCACGATTGAATCCCGTGCAGCAACTGCAGCGTGCGCGCTTGCGACAGCGCCTGGCCACGACGGTCGCACCCGATTTGCGGTCGGCCTGGTCGTCGTCGCGCATCGCCGCGACCTGGATAGTTGGTGCACTGGGTGTCGCCTTGCTCGTCTTCTGGCCGAGCCGGCAAGCGACCACGGCGCTTGCGCCCAGCACGGAAAACCTGCCGGCGGTGGCCGGCGTGCCGAGACTGGTAGCGCAACGCCTGCGCATCGTTCCGCCCGCGTACACCGGACTGGCGGCGCGCGACGAAGCCAGTCTGGATACGAAGGCGCCGCAAGGTTCGCATCTGCGCTGGACCTTGCGTTTCGAACCGCAAGCCACAGCTGCCGACCTGGTCTTCCATGACGGCACACGTCTCGCATTGGTCCGCGACGGCGACGATTGGAGCGTCGATCGCAGCCTAGATAAATCGGTCCTATATCGCGTAGTGCCGCGCGGGGCCGAGAGGCAGCCCGCGCCGCCTTTGCACCGGCTGGATGCGCTCGCCGACACGCCGCCGCAAATCAAGGTACTGGTTCCCGAGCGCAGCCTGAGCCTGGTCACGCCGGGTCAGCGTAACTGGCCGCTGATCTTCGAAGCCAGCGACGACTACGGCGTGGCCGCGAACGGGCAGCTGCGCATCACCCTGGCCCAGGGCGAAGGCGAGAACATCACTTTCCGCGAACGTACGCTCGACGTGCGCGGCATCGGCGGCGGCAAGCTCAAACGCTTCTCGCCGCAATTGGACCTGGCCTCATTGGGATTCGCGACCGGCGACGATCTGATCGCGCAGCTCACCATCAGCGACAACCGCGCGCCACAACCGCAGAAGGTCCGCAGTCCCAGCCTGATCCTGCGCTGGCCTTCGGACCTGGGCACCGAAAGCACCGGCCTGGAAGGCATGGTGAAGAAGGTGATGCCCGCGTATTTCCGCAGCCAGCGTCAGATCATCATCGATGCCGAGGCGCTGTTGAAAGAAAAACGCAAACTCGATGCGGAGCGCTTCGTCGCCCGTTCCGACAGCATCGGTGTGGATCAGCGCATCCTGCGCCTGCGCTACGGCCAGTTCCTGGGCGAGGAAGCCGAAGGCGGAGGGAAACCGCCACCGACCAACGACGCCGAGACGCATGACGATGAGCATGACGGTGAGCATGCCGAGACACAGGCGGAGGCGGCCAGCCACGACGAGCATGACCATGCCGCCACCCGCGATGTGGCGCAACCCGCCTTTGGCGCCGACGCCAATGTGCTGGAAGAATTCGGCCACACGCACGACCACGCCGAAGCCGCCACCCTGCTCGATCCGGAAACCCGTGCCACGCTGAAGAAAGCGCTGGACCAGATGTGGCAATCGGAACTGCACTTGCGTCAGGGTCATCCGGAACAGGCACTGCCGTACGCGTACAAGGCGCTGGGCTTCATCAAGGAAGTGCAACAGGCCACGCGTATTTTCCTGGCCCGCGTCGGCCCCGAACTTCCGCCCATCGATGAAAGCCGGCGGCTGAGCGGAGACCGTGCAGGGCTCACACGCCGCGAGCTGGCACTGACGATGAAGAACGCCGACGCCGACGCTGCACCGGACGATGCATGGCGCCTGCTTGCCGAATCGCCAGAGACAGTGAAGGCCACCGACCTACCGCTCGATGCGCTCGAACGCTGGCTGCATGCGAACGAAGCGCGCGTTCCCGACCCGCTCGCTTTCGTCGGCGCGATCGACGCGGTACGGCGTGATCCTTCCTGCCTCGAATGCCGACGCAGTTTGCGCGGATTGTTATGGACGGTGCTGCCACGACCGCCGGCCAACGTATCGCGACGCGGCGACCCCGGCGTCGACGGACGTCGCTATCTGGAGGCGTTGCGCCAGGAGACTGAGCCATGAATCTGTCGTTATGGCTGGCTGCATTGTTGGGACTGGCGGTCGCGCTCGCCTGGGTGCGCCTGGGACTCTGGCAACGCAATGCGCCGGCCGACTCGCGATCGCGCGGTTGGCGATTGACGCTGTTGTGGTTGCTGCAACCGGTGTGCGCGGCGCTGCTGTACTTCACGCTGCTGCCGCTCACGCTGCCTATGGAAGCGGGAACGCTGGTGGTCGCAACAGCGGGCGCTACGCGCACCGGCACACAGGCGGCCGGCGATCGCCTGATCGCACTGCCAGAAGCGCCGGCTTTGCCCGATGCCGAGCGCGTGCCCGACCTGGCCACCTCGTTACGCCGGCATCCTGGTACGCAGCGGCTGCGCCTCGTCGGAGCCGGTCTGGAACCGCGCGATCGCGATGCCGTCCGCGGCTTGTCGCTGGTCTTCGATGCGCCGGCTTTGCCACGCGGCATAGTGCGCCTCGACGGACCGCAACTGGTTGCGGCCGGCGCTGCATTCCAGGTCGGTGGACAAGTGAACGGCGTGGAAAAAGGGTCGGTGGAACTGATCGATCCTGCCGGCCGGCGCGTGGACGCATCGACATTGCCCGCGACCGGGGATTTCGTTCTCGCTGGCACCGCGCGAGTACCGGGCGTGGCGACTTTCACCGTGCGCGTGCGCGATGCGCAGCGCAAACTGTTGGAAGACGTGCCGGTGCCGGTGTGGATCGAGGCCTATCCGGCGCCGCGCGTGTTGCTGCTGGCCGGCGCGCCATCACCCGAGTTGAAATACCTGCGGCGCTGGGCAACGGACGCCGGACTTCCGTTGCATGTCCAACTCAGCGTAGGTGGCGGCCTGCAACTCGGCGATGCGCCACTGCCGTTGAATGCGGCCACGTTGCAGCGTTTCGATCTGGTGGTGCTGGACGAACGCAGCTGGGCGGGGCTGGGCGCGGGCGAACGCGCGGCGCTGATCGGAGCCTTGCGCAACGGCCTGGGCGTTCTGCTGCGCGTCACCGGACCTCTGCCCGATGCCACACGCCGTCAATGGCAGGCGTTGGGTTTCGTGCTTCCCGCGGGCGCCGACACCGCGGCGGTTCGCCTTCCCGCCGAATCGATCGACGAGGAAGCGTTGCGCGCACGTCGCGGACCGGGCACAGCAGATACGGCTGCAGTGCCGAACGGCGCGCAGGATGAAAATCCCGCGCTGGCCCGTCGCGCACTGAAGCTGGGCGGTGTCGACGCCGCTCCTCTGCTGCGCGATGCCGACGGCAATGTGCTCGCGGTCTGGCGCGCGGAACAGCGCGGACGCATCGCGGTCTGGAGCGTGACCGACAGCTTCGCGCTGGTCCTATCCGGACAAAGTGCGCGTCATGCCGAGCTGTGGAGCAGCGCCTTTGCCACCCTGGCCCGCGCACAAACCGATTCCGCCCCACGCATCGAACCGCAACCGCGCGAGCAACAGCGTCTCGCGTTGTGCGGGCTCGGCGGAAAACCCCGCGTCGTTGCACCCGACGGACAAGTCTCCACGCTGTTGCTCGATCCGGCTGCCGGCGACTCCGCCTGCGCCGCTTACTGGCCGCTTCACTCCGGTTGGCATCTGCTGCTGCAAACCGACGCCGAAGCGAGCGAACGCAGCTGGCCTTTCTACGTCTACGCAACCGGCACCGCACCCGGATTGCGTGCCGCCGAACTCCGCGACGCAACATTGCGCCTGCAAGCCGTACCGATCAGCCCCGCCGGAAAGTCCGACGATCATGCGGTACCCGGACGACGCGGGCCCTCCTGGCCCTGGTTGCTTGCCTGGCTGGCCAGCGCTGGCGCGTTGTGGTGGCTGGAACGGGCACGCGCGGGTCGAAGCGGCGTCGCGGCCTAAGTGGGAAACCTCGGTGACGAAACCCAACTCGCGACATAGGTGGGAGCGGCGTCCCGCCGCGAGCTTTTGAATTGAAAGGCGAGGAACTCGCGGCGGGACGCCGCTCCCACAATAGAAGCGCCAGTCTCACCAAGTGAGAAAGCGGCGCGGTGAACTGGTGACCCTTCCCCAGCAGTCATCGCCATGCCGCCGGCCCAGGCCCTAGCCAAACGTACTGAAGACGACGAACGCCGCCTTTCCACTCTCTCCGACGGGCAACTGAGCCGCGACGGCAGCTTATTGACGGAGCGACTTTCAAAGCGTTACGCCGACCGCATCACTGGCAACTTCATGATTCCGGGGCGCGAAGGACGGTATGCGCCCCTTCCCGATGACGTGCCGGAAGCGCTGAAGGCTGCGTTGCGGGCACGCGGTATCGAGCAGCTATACAGCCATCAAGCCGAAGCGTGGGCTGCGGCGCAGGCGGGCGAACATGTGGCCATCGTCACCCCGACCGCGTCCGGCAAGTCGCTGTGCTACACGCTGCCAGTAGTGGCCGCAGCGATGACCGGCAACGCCAAGGCCTTGTACCTGTTCCCGACCAAGGCGCTGGCCCAGGACCAAGTGGCGGAACTGTTGGAATTGAATCGCGCCGGCGAGCTGGGGGTGAAGGCGTTCACCTTCGACGGCGACACTCCAGGCGATGCGCGCCAGGCGATCCGACTGCATGGCGACATCGTGGTCAGCAACCCGGACATGCTTCACCAAGCCATCCTGCCGCACCACACCAAGTGGGCGCAGTTCTTCGAGAACCTGCGCTACGTGGTGATCGACGAAGTGCATACCTATCGCGGCGTGTTCGGCAGCCACGTCACCAACGTGCTGCGCCGGCTCAAGCGCATCTGCGCGTTCTATGGCGTGCGACCGCAATTCATCCTGTGCTCGGCGACGATCGGCAACCCGCAGGCGCATTGCGAGGCGCTGATCGAGGATCGCGTGCATGCGATCACCGAATCGGGCGCGCCTACCGGCGACAAGCACGTGCTGCTGTGGAATCCGCCGGTGGTCAACGCCGACCTGGGCCTGCGCGCCTCGGCGCGTTCGCAGAGCAACCGCATCGCCCGCATCGCCATCAAGTCCGGACTGAAGACGCTGGTGTTCGCGCAGACGCGGCTGATGGTGGAAGTGCTGACCAAATATTTGAAGGACGTATTCGACCACGACCCGCGCAAGCCCCCGCGCATCCGTGCGTATCGAGGAGGCTACCTGCCCACCGAACGCCGCGAAGCCGAACGCGCCATGCGCGACGGCCGCATCGACGGCATCATCGCCACCTCCGCGCTGGAACTGGGGGTGGATATCGGCAGCCTGGACGTGGTGGTGTTGAACGGCTATCCCGGCACGGTGGCGGCCACCTGGCAGCGCTTCGGCCGCGCCGGACGTCGCCAGCAGCCTTCGCTGGGCGTGCTGGTCGCCAGCTCGCAGCCGCTGGACCAGTACGTGGTGCGGCATCCGGATTTCTTCGCCGACGCGCCGCCGGAACACGCGCGCATCGCACCGGACCAGCCGCTGATCCTGTTCGACCATATCCGTTGCGGCTCTTTCGAACTGCCATTTCTGGTCGGTGAGGCGTTCGGCCCGATCGATCCTTCTGTGTACCTGGAAGCGCTGGCCGAAACCGAAGTGGTGCATCGCGAAGGCGAGCGCTGGGAATGGATCGCCGACAGCTATCCGGCGCAAGCGGTGAGTTTGCGTTCGGTGGCCGACGGCAACTTCGTGGTGGTGGACAAGACCGAGGGACGACAGGCGATCTTGTGCGAGGTGGACTACTCCGCCGCTGCGCTGACTCTGTACGAAGGCGCGATCCACATGGTGCAGAGCACGCCCTACCAGGTGGAACGGCTGGACTGGGAAGGACGCAAGGCCTACGTCACCCGCACGCATGTGGATTACTACACCGACAGCATCGATTTCACCAAGCTCAAGGCACTGGAGCGGTTCGACGGATGCGAAGCCGGTGACGGCGACAGTATCCACGGCGAGGTACACGTGGTGCGGCGCGTGGCCGGCTACAAGAAGATCCGTTACTACACGCACGAGAACATCGGCTACGGGCCGGTGAATCTCCCGGACCAGGAGCTGCACACCACCGCGGTGTGGTGGCAACTGCCGCAGGCGGTCTTGTTCAAGGCATTTTCGTCCAAGCAGGATGCGTTGGATGGTTTCCTCGGCGCCGCCTATGCCCTGCACGTGGTGGCGACGGTGGCGGTGATGGCCGACCCGCGCGACCTACAGCAGTCGGTGGGCAATGGCGACGGAGCGTGGTTCGCCACCCAGGACGGCAAGGGCAATGGGCGCGCGCAGGACGATGACGGGAAAACAGTGCCGATGTTGGAAGGTTCATCGATCGAGGTGCAGCAGTTCGTACCTACCGTGTACCTGTACGACAACTTCCCCGGCGGCGTGGGCCTGAGCGAGCCGCTATGGCAGCGGCAGGCCGAACTGGTGCAGCGCGCGCGGGAGCTGGTGCAGCGCTGCGATTGCGTCGCCGGTTGCCCGGCCTGCGTGGGACCGGTGCTGGCTGCCAGCGAAGGTAAGGCGCTGACAACACCGAAATCGCTAGCGCTGGAAGTGCTGGGACTATTGGGAAACCGCCAGCATGCGTGACGCCGGTAGGAGCGACGTGAGTCGCGAAGACTTTTTTCTTTCCGCGAGGGCAACGTGATCTGTTCCCTGATATTCGTTTCGCGACTCACGTCGCTCCTACTCAGGGTTCGGGTGGCAGACGCATGAGCGTCTCGCTGGAAAAACTCAGGGCCTTGAAGCGCGAGGCGGGCTCAACCCCTCCCCCTGCGAAGGCAGGGGGAGGCTGGGAGGGGGTGCCGTCAGCATCGCGCGGTCCCGCTCAACCCCTCCCCAACCCTCCCCTGCCTTCGCAGGGGAGGGGGAAAAATACGCCGCCTGCGGATGCGATAAGTGTTGCTCAGACATTCCCTGCCTCCCAATCCATCGGCGCTCTGCGCAAACTGCTCGGCCTGCGCGAGAAAGCTCTCGCGCCCGCCATCCCACACAAACCCGCCGACCGCGAAGTTCCCGGCGAGGAGATCTCTCCCGGCCTGCGCCTGATCGAAACCATCTTACCGATGCCCGCACCGGACTACGCGCTGTCGCTGGCCTTCGCCAAACGCGAAGGCGAGTCGGTGAATCCGCGCGACCTGCTGTTCTTCGACACCGAAACCACCGGTCTGGCCGGCGGCACCGGCACACGCGCCTTCATGATCGGCGCCGCGGATTGGCATATCGACAGCCGGCACGGCGACGGATTGCGCGTGCGCCAGCTGCTGATGACCACGATGGCGGCCGAATCCGCGATGCTCGACGTGTTTACCGGCTGGCTGCAGGAAAAGAACACCGTGCTGTCCAGCTACAACGGCCGCTGCTACGACTCGCCGCTGTTGAAGACGCGCTACCGGCTGGCGCGCAAGGGCGATCCGATCACGCCGCTGGATCATGTGGACCTGCTGTTCCCCACCCGGCGCCGATACCGCGGCACCTGGGAAAACTGCCGGCTGGCGACGATCGAGCGCGAGCTGCTGCGTATCGTGCGCGAGGACGATCTGCCCGGATCAGAGGCGCCTGCGGCCTGGCTCGGCTATCTGCGCGGAGGGTCGGCGCGCAATCTGCGTCGCGTGGCCGCGCACAACCACCAGGACGTGGTGACGCTGGCGCTGTTGATGCTGCGGCTGGTGGAAGTGGAGGCGGCTGGGGAGGAAACGACTCCCTTCGTCGAAGCGCCTTAGCTTCCCTTCTCCCTTTGTGGGAGAAGGTGCCCGAAGAGCCTGCCCCGTACTTGATACGGGGGCGGAAGAGGGGGTGAGCGGAGTTGAAGCAACCAAGTTTGAGTGGATTTTCAACAAGCAGCTGCGTTCGTTGCAATATCTCTTGTAGCTGAAAGTATCCGACTCCGCTCTGCCCTCTCCCGCCGCGCAAGCGCGTCGACCTCTCCCACAAGGGGAGAGGTGGTTATGTCACCCGCGCGGCCCACCCATCACCGGCAACACCACGCCGCTGATGTAGGACGCGGTCACCGGCGAAGCGAGGAACACGTAAGCCGGCGAGATTTCCTCCGGTTGCGCGGGTCTGCCCATGTCGCTGTCCTTGCCGAAATCGGCGACGTCTTCGGCAGGCTTGTCCGCGGGATTCAACGGCGTCCACACCGGGCCGGGCGCGACCGCGTTCACGCGAATGCCGCGTTCCAGCAGATTGCTTGCCAGCGACAAGGTGAAAGCGTGTATCGCGCCCTTAGTGGCCGAATAGTCCAACAGGTGCTTGCTGCCGAACAGGCCGGTTTCCGAACCGGAATTGATGATGCTGCCGCCGCTGGGCAGGTGCGGCAGCGCGGCGCGCGCCATGTGGAAGTAGCCGCCGATGTTGGTCTGCAAGGTCTGCTGCAGGTGTTCGTCGGTGAGTTCCTCCAGCTTTTCGGTGTGCAGCTGGAAAGCCGCGTTATTGACCAAGATGTCGAGGCGGCCGAACGCCTTGACCACTTTGTTAACCGCGGCCTCGCAGAACTTCGGGTCCTTGACGTCCCCGGCGATGACGATGCACTTGCCGCCTTCTGCCTCCACGTACTTCTTGGTCTCGCGCGCGTCCTTGTCCTCGTCCAGATGCAGCACGGCCACATCCGCGCCTTCGCGCGCGAACAACACCGCGACGGCACGGCCGATGCCGGAATCGCCGCCGGTCACGATGGCGGCCATGCCCTTGAGCTTGCCGCTGCCCTTGTAGTCAGGCGCCAGGAAACGCGGCGGCAGTTCCAGCTCATGCTCGTTGCCGGGCTTGCGCAGGTGCTGGGTGGGCATCGGGTTGGGCGGTTGCCGGCGGGTGCCGGCCTGCACCGGCGCCTTGTCGTCCTTCGACTTCTTGGGCTTGTCGTCGCTGGCGTCCTTGGCGTCGACCTTGCGCTGGATCGACTGTTGCTTCTTCGCCACCTGCGCGGGCGCCGTTTTCTTTGCGGTTGCCATCTCCCTCTCCTCGATCAATTGCGGTCGTCGATTCCGGACACGCCGGACTTCTTCGCGCAGTGGGCACAGCAGAAGAACTTGCCGTCGCTCTCCGCACCATGGCCGATGATCATGCAACCGCAATGTTCGCACTTGGGTGCGAACGCGTGGATGGCGCATTCAAAGGAATCGAATGTCCCTTTGCGGATGCCCTGGGTGAGAGTGAAAGCCTTGTCGTAATCGTTGCCGCATACATCGCAGACCGCCATGGCGCTCTCCAAAAAACGTTTGGAGCCGCAGTCTCCGGCGCCAGCGCTTCACACAGGGTGAAATCGCGACGCTGTCATGTGGACTTTTTCTTAGCTTTCTTCTGCGCCAGCGGTTGCCGCTGCGTGCGGTGCGCCTGCGCCAGGAACTTCAAAGCGGCCCGCTCCCACTGCCGTTCGCCTCGCGATCCAGCGGTCGCGCGCTGCAGTCCGCCGTCGCGCCAGCCGACGAAAACGCAGGGGTCGATATAGGCCTTGCGGCATACTGCTGGCGTATTTCCCAGCGCTTCAGCGACCGACTCGATCACCTCGTTCTGCAGTTGCTGAAGTTCGCGCTCGGCGGATTCGGCGGGCGGCACCGTCGCGGCCAGCCGCTGGACCGCGGCCAACGTGCCGCCCCAAGTCCGAAAATCCTTGGCGGTGAAGCTTTCGCCCATCGCCGAACGCAGGTAATCGTTGACCTCGCCCGAGTCCACCGGCTGCACCTGGCCCTCGTCATCGCGATACTGGAACAGCGCCTGTCCCGGCAGCTGCTGCACGCCACGCACCAGCTTGACCAGACGCCTGTCGTCGAGCACCACGTCATTGTCCTGCCCTCCTTTGCCCTTGAAGCGCAGGCGCACGCGGCCGTCGCGCACGAATTCGGCATGTCGGTTGCGCAAAGTGGTCAAACCGAAGGATTTGTTGTCGCGCACATAGCCGGTGTTGCCCACCCGCATTAGGGTTTCGGCCATCACCGCGACGACGATCGCCAAAACTTTTTCGCGCGGATATCCCGTTAACGCAAGATCCCGGCGGAGGGCACGGCGCAGCTTCGGCAACGCTCTGCCGAAGGCCACGATGCGGTCGAATTTTCCGTCGCCGCGCACCGCGCTCCATTGCGCGTGATAGCGGTATTGCTTGCGCTTGCGTGCGTCGCGTCCGGTCGCCTGCAAGTGGCCGCGCGCATTGCGGCAGATCCACACCTCCGTGTAGGCCGGCGGAATCGCCAGCGCGCGGATGCGCTGCAAGGTCGTTTGGTCGCGCACCACTGAGCCGTCAGGCGCGCGATAGCTGAAGCCCTTGCCGGAGCGGCGGCGGCTGATACCGGGTTCGCTGTCGCTGACGTAGACCAGGCCCGCATCGATCGCCTGCGCGACGGCTTCGCTGGACCTGGCCGCTGAGGAGGCGTTGCGCTGAGAGACCATCACGGGATCATGTCGCGGCCCGGTTAACGCCTTGCGAATGTGAGATGCGGGATGCTTGAATCAGCCCATCACCTTCGCCGGAGCCCCGCATGTCCCGATTCCTCTTGCCCGCCATCGCCTTGCTGACCCTGAGCGTCGCCGCTTGCACCTCCAAACCGGACGAACAGGAACAAGCCGTGGCCCAGTCCGAGGAACGTGCGGAAGCCGCCGCGCAACCAGCGCCGCCAACACCGCCGGCAGTTGCCACGGCTTGCGATGACTCACAGGCGCAATGGGCGGTCGGCAAGAAAGTAACCGACGCGGATGTGGAACAGGCCCGCAAGGACAGTGGCGCCCAGGCCGCGCGTACACTCAAACCCAACCAGCCGGTAACGATGGAATTCAACGCCAACCGGCTGAACCTGGATCTGGATGAAGCCGGCAAGGTGACCGCGATCCGCTGCGGCTGATATCCGCAACCCGCTTCTTCACGGAGGAGGCATTCCCATGGCAAGGTCGATCATCATCGTTCTGAGCTTAATCCTGTCCTTTTCCGCCTGCGCGCAGACTCCCGCGCCGGCTAACGCAGCTCCACCGCCAACGCCGGTCGTCGACGCCCCCGTTCCGGCGCATTGCGACGCCGGCAAAGCTTCGGAGGCGGTCGGCCAACTGCCCACGCCGGAAACGCAGGAACGGGCACGAACCAATGCGGGGGCCGAAGTGGTGCGCGTACTCCGGCACAACCAGCCCATCACCAAGGAATTCAGAGTGGGCCGGCTGAACCTGGTGCTGGATGCGGAAGGCAGGATCGCCAACATCAACTGCAGTTGATTTGCCTCTGGAAACATCTAAAAAAACAGTTGCCGATGTAACTAACAAATCAGCGTATCGTCCGTGTTGCGGCACCGCAGCATCTATGTTCTAGTCGGGTTTCCGGAGACATTCAGTAGCGCCGCTTTGCGCAGGGCGCGGTGTCGCCGTCACTTCAGCTGATCGGCGTGAGCCGGCCAGCACCGCATTGGTTGAGGCAAAGATGGTTCCCCGCAGTCGCCAGGCCCGCACTCAGCAAGGGCTCTACGATCCGAACGACGAACGCGATGCCTGCGGTTTCGGCATGGTCGCGCAGCTCGATGACCAGCCATCGCGTTCGCTGGTGGATACCGCTATTTCCGCGCTGTCGCGCATGACCCATCGCGGCGGCGTCGCCGCCGACGGCCTCACCGGTGACGGCTGCGGCCTGCTGATCCGCAAACCCGATGCGTTCCTGCGCGCACTGGCGAAGGAAGCCGGCATCTCCGTGGGCGAGCGCTATGCCGCCGGTCTGGTGTTCCTGCCGCACGACGCCGAACAGGCGACGCTCTGCCGGAACATTCTTGCGGAGGAATTCCAACGCGCCGGCGTCAAACTGCAAGGCTGGCGCGTATTGCCTACCGACGATTCGGTGTGCGGACAACTGGCCAAAGACACGCTGCCGCGTATCGAACAAGTCTTCGTCGACGCCGGCGAAGGCCAGAACGATGATGCCTTCTCCTTGGCTCTGTTCTTGGCGCGCCGCCGCGCCGAACAACGCCTGCGCGAGGCACTACTGGGCGAGGACGCCGCCGATTTCTACGTGGTCACGCTGAGCCCGCACGCCATCGGCTACAAAGGCATGGTGCTGCCGGACAAGCTGTCCACCTTCTTTCCGGACCTGCAGCGCAGCGATCTGACCGCCAGCGCGGTGGTATTCCACCAGCGCTTTTCCACCAACACCCTGCCGCGCTGGCCATTGGCGCATCCGTTCCGCCTGCTGGCGCACAACGGCGAAATCAACACCATCGAAGGCAACCGCCGCTGGGCGCAGGCGCGCAGCAAGGTGTGGAAGACACCGCGCTTCGACATCGCCGAGTTCGATCCGGTCATCTCCATGCACGGCTCCGATTCGCAGAGCCTGGACAACATGCTGGAACTGATGATCGCCGGCGGCATGGATCTGCTGCAGGCGCTGCGCATCCTGGTTCCGCCGGCCACGCAGTCTTTGGAATTCAAGGACCCCGACCTCGCCGCGTTCTACGAGTTCTACGGTTTGAACAGCGAACCCTGGGACGGTCCCGCCGGCATCGTCGCCTGCGACGCGCGCTACGCGGCGTGCATGCTGGACCGCAACGGTTTGCGCCCGGCTCGCTGGCTGCTGACTTCCGACCGCCATTTCCTGGTCGCCTCCGAAGCCGGCGTGTGGGAACTGCCGGCCGAACGCATCACCCGCAAGGGCAAGCTGGGCCCGGGCGAAATGATGGCCATCGACCTCAAGCGCGGCGACCTGCTGGACAGCGAGGCGATCGATCGCATCAACCGCGGCCGCGCGCCTTACAAGCAGTGGCTGCAGCACGGCGTGACCTACCTGCAGACCGAACTCATCGATCCGTCGCTGGTCGAGGAACCGTTCGACGAGAGGACCCTGCGCAGTTACCACAAGCTGTTCCAGCTGATCAACGAGGAAGTGGAGTTCGTGTTGCGCCCGTTGGCCGAGACCGAGCAGGAAGCCACCGGCTCGATGGGCGACGACACGCCGATGGCGGTGCTGAGCCGGCAGACGCGTCCGCTGTACGACTATTTCCGTCAAGCCTTCGCCCAGGTCACCAATCCACCGATCGATCCCTTGCGCGAAGACTGCGTGATGTCGCTGTCCACGCAGCTGGGCAAGGAGACCAACATCTTCCACGCGGGCCCGGAAACGGTGAACCACGTGATCCTTAACTCGCCGGTGCTCTCGCAGCGCAAATTGCGCCAGCTATTGAAGATGCCGCCGTACGACGAGAAGAACCGGCTGATCGATCTGTCGTATTCGCACGAGGAAGGTCTGAAGGCCGGCATCGAGCGCATCTGCGCAGAAGCCGAACAGGCGGCGCGCGACGGCATGGTCATGCTGCTGCTGACCGACCGCTATCCGGTCGCCGAGCGGCCGATGGCGCATGCCCTGCTCGCCACCGGTGCGGTGCATCACCATCTGGCGCGCGTGGGCCTGCGTTGCGACGTCAATCTGATCATCGAGACCGGCACCGCACGCGACCCGCACCACATCGCCTGCCTGCTCGGTTTCGGCGCCACCGCGGTATATCCGTATCTCGCCTACCAGACCCTGTTCGATCTGGGTCGCCGCGGCATCCTGCACCTGAAGAAAGGCGGCGAGCAGGCGCAGATCGGACGCAGTTACCGCAAGGGCATCTACAAGGGCCTGTCGAAGATCATTTCCAAGATGGGCATCTGCAGCATCAGCAGCTACCGTGCCGCGCAGCTGTTCGAGATCGTGGGCCTGCAACCGGACGTGATCGACCTGTGTTTCCCGGACACAGCTTCGCGCGTCGGCGGCGTGGACCTGGCGCGACTGGACGTGGAAGCGCGCCAGCTGACCCGCAATGCGTGGAACGAGCTGCACAAGCAAGAGATCGGCGGCCTGCTCAAGTACGTGCACGGCGGCGAGTACCACATGTACAACCCGGACGTGGTGATGTCGCTGCAGCACGCCACCCGCACCGGCGAACCTGCCGACTGGCAGAAGTACACCGACTTCGTGCATGCGCGTCCGCCTTCGGCGCTGCGCGATCTGCTGCAATTGAAGAAAGCGGACACGCCCATGCCGCTCGAGGAAGTCGCCGAAGCCGGCGACCTGCTGCGCCGCTTCGACACCGCCGCGATCAGCCTGGGTGCGCTGTCGCCCGAAGCACATGAAGCGCTGGCTATCGCCATGAACCGTCTGGGCGGGCGCAGCAACTCCGGCGAAGGCGGCGAAGATCCCGCCCGCTATGGCACCGAGAAGCGCAGCAAGATCAAGCAGGTGGCATCGGGCCGTTTCGGCGTAACCCCGGAATACTTGGTCAACGCCGAGGTGCTGCAGATCAAGGTGGCCCAGGGAGCCAAACCCGGCGAAGGCGGACAGCTGCCCGGCCACAAGGTCAACGAAATGATCGCGCGGCTGCGTTACGCCAAGCCGGGCATCGGCCTGATCTCGCCGCCGCCGCACCACGACATCTATTCCATCGAGGATCTGGCGCAGCTGATCTTCGACCTGCGTCAGGTCAACCCGTCGGCACTGATCTCGGTGAAGCTGGTCTCGCATGCCGGTGTCGGCACCATCGCCGCCGGCGTGGTGAAGGCGGGGGCGGACCTGATCACCATCTCCGGCCATGACGGCGGCACCGGTGCGAGCCCCTTGAGTTCGATCCGTTACGCCGGCGTGCCGTGGGAACTCGGCGTGGCCGAATCGCATCAGGCCTTGGTCGCCAACCAGTTGCGCGACCGCACCGTGCTGCAGACCGACGGTGGCTTCAAGACCGGTCTGGACGTGGTCAAGGCGGCGCTGCTGGGCGCGGACAGTTTCGGTTTCGGCACCGCGCCGATGATCGTGCTGGGTTGCAAATATCTGCGCATCTGCCATCTGAACAATTGCGCCACCGGCGTGGCCACCCAGGACGAACACCTGCGCGCCAAGCATTTCACCGGTCTGCCGGAACGCGTGGAGAATTTCTTCCGCCTGCTCAGCGAAGAGGTGCGCCAGTGGCTGTCGTACCTGGGCGCGCGTTCGCTGGACGAGATCGTCGGCCGCACCGACCTGCTGCAGCAACTCGAGGTGTCGCCGAGGCCTGGCGTGCATGTCGATCTGTCGCGTCTGCTCAAGCACGTGCACCAGGACACCGGCCATTGCGCCGCGCAACGCCTGTACGAATCACCGGACAGCCTGGCTACGCAGCTCGATGGACTGATGGCCGGCCCCATCGCGAAGAAGAGCGGCGGCGAGCAGCGCTTCCTCATCCACAACACCGACCGTTCCATCGGCACGCGTCTATCGGGAGCTATCGCTCGCGCGCACGGCAACCACGGCATGAACGATGCGCCTTTGCAGTTGCGTTTCCGCGGGACCGCGGGACAGAGCTTCGGCGCATTCAATGCCGGCGGCCTGTTGATGGAGCTGGAAGGTGAGGCCAACGACTACGTGGGCAAGGGCATGGCGGGCGGCCGTCTGGTCGTGCGTCCGCCGCGCGGCGCGCGTTTCGAGGCGCGCAACACGGCGATCCTCGGCAATACCTGCCTGTACGGCGCGACCGGCGGCGAGCTGTTCGCGGCCGGCCGCGCCGGCGAACGCTTCGCGGTGCGAAATTCCGGCGCGTTGGCGGTGATCGAAGGCGCCGGCGATCACTGCTGCGAATACATGACAGACGGCATCGTCATGGTGCTGGGCCGGGTAGGCCTGAACTTCGGCGCCGGCTTCACCGGTGGCCTGGCCTACGTGCTGGACCTGGATCGCGATTTCGTCGACCGCTACAACCACGAACTGATTGACATCCATCGCATTTCGCCGGAAGGCTTCGAAAGCCACCGCCAGCATCTGCACACCCTGGTCACCCGCCACCGCGAACTGACCGGCAGCATCTGGGCGCAGCAGATCCTCGACGAATTCCGCGACTACGTGGGTAAATTCTGGCTGGTGAAGCCGAAGGCGGCGAGTTTGGAGTCGTTGACGGAATCGTTGAGGAGAGCGGCGTGATGAGAATGCATGCTCACCCGTCGGATAAGCGCCCTGGCTCTTCTCCTCTCCCCTTGTGGGAGAGGATGCCCGGAGGGCAGGAGAGGGGACGCGAGCGTAGCGATGCGCGCTTTGGCTCCTCTTCACTCGACATGACCTTTCAACTCATTGCCATCGGCTCCGGCGCACCCTCTCCCGGCCTTCGGCCACCCTCTCCCATCAAGGGAGAGGGGAAGCAAATTAGGTTCTCCCCATGAGCCGCAAACAAGTCTTCCAATTCGTCGAACTCCCCCGCCAGATGCCGCAACGCATTCCGCTGGAACTGCGTACCAACGGCGATTGGGGCGAGATGTACGGCAAGTTCGCCCTGCCCGAGGCGCAGCATCAGGCCGGGCGCTGCCTGGACTGCGGCAATCCGTATTGCAGCTGGAAGTGCCCGGTGCACAACGCCATTCCGCAGTGGCTGCAGCTGGTGCAGGAAAACCGTCTTGAGGAAGCCGCGGCGCTCTGCCACACCACCAATCCGCTGCCCGAGATGTGCGGCCGCGTATGCCCGCAGGACCGCTTGTGCGAAGGCAGCTGCACGCTGGAGGATGGCTTCGGCGCGGTCACCATCGGTGCGGTGGAGAAGTACATCGTAGATGCGGCGCTGGAAAAAGGCTGGCGTCCAGACCTGAGCGAAGTGGTCGCCACCGGCAAGCGTGTCGCGGTGATCGGCGCCGGTCCGGCGGGGCTGGCGTGCGCCGACGTACTGGCGCGCAATGGCATCCAAGCGGTGGTGTTCGACCGCTACGAACAAATCGGCGGGCTGATGCAGTTCGGCATTCCCAGCTTCAAGTTAGAGAAGAGCATCATCGCGCGCCGCCGCGAGGTGCTGGAAGGCATGGGTGTGCAGTTCCACCTGAGCGTGGAGATCGGCCGCGATATCCAGATCGAGGAATTGCTGGGCGACTACGACGCCGTATTCCTCGGCACCGGCGCCTACCGCTATACCGATGGCGGCCTGCCCGGACAGGACCTGAAAGGCGTGCTGCCCGCTCTGCCCTTCCTGGTGCAGAACGGACGCATCGTCGGCGGCAACGATCCCTGGGGCCGGCCGATCGCGGGCTGGGAAGACACCCTGCAGCTGCCCGACATGAGCGGCAAGCGTGTGGTGGTGCTGGGCGGCGGCGACACCGGCATGGACTGCGTGCGCAGCGCCATCCGTCTAGGCGCGGCCAAGGTCACCTGCGCTTATCGGCGCGACGAGGCCAACATGCCCGGTTCCGCGCGCGAAGTGGCCAACGCGCGCGAGGAAGGCGTGCGTTTCCTGTTCAACCGCCAGCCTTTGCTGATCGAAAGCGATGGTGACGACCACGTGATCGGCGTGCAGGTGGTGGAGACGAAACTAGGCGAGCCCGACGCGCGCGGGCGTCGCAGCGCGGTACCGATCGAAGGCAGCGAGTCGCTGCTGGAAGCGGACATCGTCATCATCGCTTTCGGTTTTTCGGCCACGGTGCCGGAATGGCTGGCCGCGCAAGGCGTGCAAGGCAGTCCGAACGGACGCATCGTCGCCGGTGGCGACGATCGTCTGCCGTTCCAGACTACGAACCCGAGGTTGTTCGCCGGTGGCGATGCGGTCCGCGGTGCGGACCTGGTGGTGACTGCGGTGGCCGAAGGCCGCGATGCGGCTGGAAGCATCGCGCAGATGCTGCTTTCCTGAACTCTGCGATGGGCTCCACTGCCCGTCGTAGTCCACGATGCTAAGGTCGTTGCGTCGTGAACGGAGAAATCGATCATGCGCTTGCATGCTCTTCCCTTTTGCCGGACCGCCCTCGTGGCCTGTCTGGTTCTGTGGTCGGCCGGCCTGAGTCCCGCCTCGGCGCAAACCACGCGTGTACTAGAGTACGCCGGCGTAAATCTGGCCGGCGCCGAATTCAATTCTTCGAAGAAGCCCGGCACGCTCTACAAGGACTACACCTACCCCAGCGAGTCGGACTACGCCTATTACGCGTCCAAGGGCATGAACGTGATCCGCCTGCCGTTCCTGTGGGAACGTCTGCAGCCGCAGGCTTCCGGAGCACTCGATCCTCAGCAATTGTCCCTGCTGCACACGGCGGTGACCCGGGCCAAGGCGCAGAATCTGCGTGTGGTGTTGGACGTGCACAACTACGCTAAATACAACGGCAAGCGGATCGGTACGGCGGAAACGCCGGTCGCGGTCTTCGTCGATTTCTGGAGCAAGCTCGCGCCCGAATTCAAGGACGACGACGCGGTCATCTTCGGTCTGATGAACGAGCCCAACGGGATCGACGCCAACGAATGGGCCGCTGCCGCGCAAGCGGGTTTGAACGCTATCCGTGCCACTGGCGCGCGCAATCTGGTACTGGTGCCGGGCACGGCGTACAGCGGCGCGCACAGCTGGAGCAGTACCGGCTACGGGGGAACCTCCAATGGCGAGGCCCTGCTTGCGATCACCGACCCGGCCGACCGTATCGCTTTCGAGGCGCATCAGTATCTGGATGCGGATTATTCCGGCACGTCCGGCGAATGCCAGAGCGAGCAGATCGGCGCGCAGAAGCTGCAGGTTTTCACCGACTGGCTGCGCCGGCATAACAAGCAGGGTTTCCTGGGCGAATTCGCCGCCGGTAGCGACCCGGTCTGTCTGGCCGCGCTGGACGCCATGCTGGAGCACATCCACGCCAACGCCGATGTGTGGCTGGGCTGGACCTATTGGGCCGGCGGCGGCTGGTGGAACGTGAGCTATCCGTTCAATGTGCAGCCGGACAAGGAAGGCAACGAGAAGCCGCAGATGCCGGTGCTTTCGAAGAGGGCGCACCAGGTTACGGATTGATCGGAAAGAGGGCTGCGTTACCTTGGGTTTGCAAAGGACGCATCGATGGAGCTCACCATACAACAGGGATACGCGCCTGGCTGCATTGGACGCATTACCGAACTCCACGCCGACTTCTATAGTCGCCTGGTCGGTTTCGGTCTGCCATTCGAAGTTAGGGTTGCCCGTGGGCTGGTTGCTTTCTTTGAGCAACACCAAGGTGGGCGCGACGGAATTTGGCTGGCTTTCGAGGGAGGCAGAATACTGGGATCCATCGCTATAGACGGCTCGCATGCCGAGGAAGAAGGTGCGCACCTTCGTTGGTTTATCGCGTCCGAAGAAACGCGCGGGACAAGAATCGGAAGCAGACTGATGGATCACGCCATGGGGCATTGCGTTGCGCAGGGATTTCGCCGCGTTTACCTGCATACCTTCGAGGGCCTGGAGGCCGCCAGGTGTCTTTATGAAAAGCATGGCTTTCGATTGGTTCACCAACAAGCCGGCAACCAGTGGGGGAAGCAAGTCAATGAGCAGCGCTTCGAAAGGCAAGCCTGACAATTCATTCGAGCCGAATCTGCATCGGAGCGGCACCTTAGTGCGCGCCTTCGGCTACAGTCGCTCTCATTCGCCGCTCGTCGGCTATGGATCGGCTTGTAGCTCAGGCGTCAAGTAGCAGGAATAAGCGATGAAACGGACATGGACAATCATTGGTGTCGCCGACGTTGCTCGGAGCTTTACGTGGTATCAGTCGCTGTTTGGCCAGCCGGCCACGCGTCCCGCCCACGACTACTTCGGGCAAATCGTCGATACGGATGGGACGGTCCTGCTTTGCCTGCACCAGTGGGGCGCTCACGAGCATCCATCGTTGAACAGTCCGGACCACTCACAGCCTGGAAACGGACTGCTTTTGTTCTTCCGCGTCGATGATTTCGATGAAGTGTTGCCTCGGGCGCGCGCTCTGGTTCCAGCGCTGGAGGAGGAGCCTAACGTGAGTCCGAACACAGGTACCATGGAGTTCGCATTGCGTGACCCTGACGGGTATTACGTCATGATCAGTGCGCTCACTGCGACCTGACAATCATTCAAGCCGAAGCCGTTTCGCGGCCGGCATTTTCAAAGGATGAGCGGTATGCAAGTACACATTTTTAAAGGTCCGGATCGGGTATTCGCTTTTACAGCTGATCCGTTGGGAGCCAACCTCCCACCCATGTACGCCCCTTGGACCGCTTTCAAGACGATCGAGTTGCAGAATGACATTCCCACTCCTGGCGTGGACGTTAATGACTGCCTGCGCGATTTGGAGACGTACGGTGTTCATATCACCGATGCGCACGTTCGAATAACCGAAGATGCAATTCGGTGATCGTCCCAAGTCGTCAGTACGCGGCCTGAAAGTCCATTCGAGCTAGTTGGATACGTCTCATGCGGAAATTGCTAAAGGTCACCCTGCTAGTGTTGCTGCTATCAGCTTGTGGCCCGACAGAGAATGAAGACAGGATCACAAAGGGTCAGCTTATTGAGATGTTCGACAGCATGTCTCATGACAGCTCTTGTAACTTCTCCAAGCCTATGCTTTGGGGGTACTTTTTTACTGACGGTTCTAAGGAGCGGCTACAAGCCGTCAAGCCGCTCCTAGAGTCTCAGGGATATAGGTTTGTGCACATATATCTTGCCGACAAGGAAAGCCCTAAGGACCCTGATTTGTGGTGCTGCATATCGAGAAAGTCGAGATTCATACACCGGATTCACTCAACCAAAGGAACATGGACTGTACAAGTTTGCGGAATGATCATGGTCTTGAGTCGTATGATGGGATGGACGTAGGGCTGTCGATACGAAGCATTAGTCCGCCATCTCACAAATAATTCAATCCGAACCAACTTCAGCCGTTAGGGCGCTGACCCATCAGCAAGGCTTGCGACCCATGCCAAACGAAAACGAAATTCTTCTTGGCGGGTGTCAATGCGGCGCAATCCGCTATGAGCTATCCGGCGGTCCGTTGCAGCTTTATGTGTGCCATTGCAGGGAGTGCCGCAAACAGTCCGCATCGGCTTTCGGCATTTCCTTTATCGTGCCACTGACCGCACTGCGCGTTACACAAGGAGAGCCAAAACTCTGGTCTCGCCCCACTGAGACCGGACACACGCTTGACTGTGCATTCTGCCCTGAGTGCGGCTCGAGACTTTGGCACCGGCGTCGCGGCTCTGCCGACATATTGAGCATCAAGGGCGGCTCGCTGGATGAACCTATTGATCTCGGTCAGGCCGTCCATATTTGGACGTCTCGCATGCTTCCAGGCATCATCCTGCCGGATGGGTCCGCTTCTTTTCCGGGTGAACCCGACGAATATTGAGACCCGAGCCAATACTCCATTCAAGCCGAATCCGCTTCTCGGATCGGTTTATTCAAGTGTTAGACGCCAAGGAGACAAATCGCGTGCGCTTTATTACCTCACTGATGCTTATTCTCGCATCGATGTCTTTGAATGCCGTCGCACAGCAGACTGTCGTGGCGCAGCCTCCCGCGGCACATCCTCCGTTTGTCGTCGAGCAAACTTATTGGATTAAAGCCGGCAAAGAGCTGCAATTCATAGGTTTGTTCGAGAAGAATCGAGTTCCTCTCCTGCGCGCCAAGATCAAAGAAGGCCGCGTGCTGTGGGTGCGCTTGTCCAGGCCGCCCTTCAACGCCACCAATGATCAATGGGATCTGCGGGTGACTGTCGCCTGGCGCGACGCGGACAGCGCCTTGGAGCCAATTACCCAGGCAAAGACGCAACTGACCACGGAACAGCAGATCATCGAAGAACTTATCGTGCAGCGCACCGACGTGCCCATTCAGGAGTGGAGTGTGAGCGGCACCAGCAATTAGTTGGTTCGGGTCGCACACGCTTCGTGGCTCGGCCTAGTACCGTCGGGCCAACGGGCCACTGGAATATCATGCAGTCATTCGAACAGAGCATATTCATCGACGCACCGGCCAACGTCGTTTGGGAAAGCTTGACCCACAGCCACCTGATGAAGGAGTGGATGGGCGAGCCTGAAATGGCGATTGAAGTCGAAACCGACTGGACGGTTGGCGGCCCGATTGTCGTGCGAGGATTTCACCACGTTCCCTTCGAAAATACCGGCGTGGTCTTGGAATTCGAACCTATCGCGAAACTCGCTTATACGCACCTGAGTTCGCTGTCCCGGCTTCCCGACGTGCTCGAGAACTACACGACTCTCGAATTTACTCTTGAGTCCATCGGCGATACAGCCTCTCTCGCCTTTGCGGCGACCGGTTTTCCTTCGGATACCATCTTCAAGCATCTGCAGTTCTATTGGAGCGGAACATTGGAAATCCTGAAGCGGCATGTGGAACGACGCTCAATCCATAGTGTCGATTTTGAGGCATAGATGGCCTTGGGATCATCGGCGATGTTCAATAAAAGCAAAATGAGCTATGCACTTCCGGCGGTGATCTACGTCTTGCTCATCGGCACCGTATTTTCGCCGGACGTCCAACCTGTTCTTGTCAAAGCCTTTGGCTCCGCACCGTTCGGATTCCCCGTCGTCTGGGTCGTCGTGGTAACTCAAGCCATTCTTCTGTTCCCTTTCATCTTCGCCATCCATCATTTCATGGTGATTGCGGAGCAAGCCGCTGCCGACGGCCATAGCATTGGAAAGATCGGCTTGCTGATGTACTTAGCCAGCGTTGGCGAGCGTCACCCGGAATTGCGTCGGTCGCAGATTATTTCCTTGGCCGGCTTGATTTATTTTGTTTTGGTCTGCGGCCTCTGGATTGCCTACGCAGACGCCAAGGGCATTTAGGTTGGATCATTTGGGTTTGGGTCATGGCGCTTAACAACACCTGGAGACTGCGATGAAAATCCTTCTTATGGCCCTGCTGTTGGTCCCAGCTCCAGTATGGGCATCCGAATCCACTCCTGGGGAGGCGGTCTCCGCATTATGGAAAGCGCTGTCCCATGACCCGGGAGAAGGCACGGATGCCGCACTACTGACTCGCTTGTTTCATCAGGATGCCGTTGTCTTTGGAGGCCGTTACAAGGAGGGTCTTCCGATTATGGAGCGTACGCTCGCGGAAGACTTCCTAATGTCGCAAGGAAAAGCCCGACGGGCCGGCTTCTATGAGTGCGAGGTATCCAGAGTCGTCGAAACCTACGACAGATTCGCAACGGTTTACAGCGTAGTCGAGTCGAGGACTTCCAAAGGAGCCGCGAGCGCTGATGCGGTCGGCGTCAACAGCATTCAGCTGTACAAAGTCGGGGCCGAGTGGAAGATTCTTTCGCTCTACTACCATTTGGAACAGGACGGCAATCCAATTCCTTTGGATAAGGGCATATCCGGTAAGTGCGTCGCCTGACATTTGCACAAAGCCAAACCCGCTTTCCCGCTCGGCTTAATTTCAGATCTGACGCTCATGAAGCAAGTCCAAGGCTCGGTCGCATGAAGAGAATCCTCTACTCCGGCACCAAGAACGCGTCCAGTTGGGCCTTTCGGGCCTGGCTGGCGCTTAGAGAGCAGGGCATCGAGTTCGAGGAACGCGTTGTCGATATTCGCAAACCGCAACGCTTCGCCAATCTTGCGCGTATTGCCGAGTTCTCGCCGCCGGGCGCCGTGCCCGTACTGGTGGATGGTGACGCAGTCATCTACGACTCGCTCGCCATCATGGAGTACGCCAACGACCTGGGCGATGGCTCCCTTCTACCGGCGAATATCAAACTTCGGGCCAAAACCCGCTCCTTGGTCGCTTGGCAGCATTCCGGCCTTTCCAACCTGTGCCCGCGGCTCTCTTTCGAAAGTTCGTTCTATCCGGACAAACGTCCCATGAGCGCCGAGGAAGCAGCGGATACGAAGCGGTTGTTCGATGTTCTGGAGGAAACACTCCAGCGCAGCGACGGGCCTTTTCTTGCGGGTGCGCTATCGCTCGCTGATCTTGCGTTCGTCCCTACTCTGATCCGCATCATGTCGCACGAACCGGATCCGGACGCGTGGCCTTTGACACAGACCTGGTACGAGATGCTCCTGTGCAGGGATTCCGTAAAAGAATGGATGCAAGAGGCTTCGGGTCTCGCCCCCATTCTGCTCGACGGCTACAGAGCTTAAAAGCTCGCTTCGCCTCATCATCCCTGTTCGAGCGCTAAGGATCTTCCAACCATCATGCAGATTCGACAAGCAACGGCCGCCGATCTCGACGCGATGTGGGGTATTTTCCAGTCCGTTATTGCCACGGGCGATGCGCTGCCGTTTTCCTCGGACTTCAATCGCGAGACGTTCCATTCTCATTGGTTCGGTCCGCAAACCTCTTATGTCGCTGTCGACGACTCGGCGGTGCTGGGCATGTACAAGCTCGGCACGAACTATCCCGGCCTTGGATCGCATGTCGCCAGCGCCACCTATGTGGTCAGCCCCGCCGCGCAAGGCAAGGGCATCGGACGCGCGCTTGTACTGCACAGTATCGCCCAAGCCCGGAGCGAAGGCTTCATGGCGATGCAGTTCAACTACGTGGTGAGCACCAACGCACCAGCCGTGGAGCTGTACAGGAAACTTGGGTTTACCATCGCGGGGACACTGCCGAAGGCATTCCGGCATAAAGAGCTTGGCCTGGTAGACGCCTACGTGATGTTCCGTTTTCTGTAGGGCGGGTCTTGACCCGCCATTGCCAACGTTCAGATTGCGGCGGCACTCGACGACGACACGCAGGCCTGGGGGCATCGTGAGGGCGGTGCATGGCGATGGCGGGTCAAGACCCGCCCTACGGTCCTCCCATTCATCCATGCGGGGCGGCCATGGCTTCCGGACCCGCCGATAACACGTAGAATCGCCGGCCCCCGCGCGCAAGCACCACTCCCTGCATGAGAATCGGCATCGATTTCGGCACCAGCTACTCCGCTGCGGCTGCGCGCATCGGCGACCGGCTGGAACACATCCGTTTCGGCGGACTGCCGCAGTTCCGCACCGCGGTGTTCTTCCCCACCAGCCTGCCCGACCCGGCCGACTTCCGCTTGACCACCGCGTTGGAAGGCGAAGTGGCGGTGCTAGTGCGCGCGGCCAAGGCCGAGCAGACCCGCAGCGGCGTGATGCCGCGCAGCGATGCGCAATTGCACCGCGATGCCGTGCAGGTCGTGCGTCGGCAATGGCTGGAAGCGCAGGTTAAGGAGGCCGAGGACGCGGCAGCGGATCTGGACGATGCCGTATTCGGCGAAGACGCGATCGACCGCTATCTGTTGGAGGGCAGCGGCCATCTGGTGCAGCCCCCAAGTCGATGCTGGGTTACGACCTGCTGCCGCGCGCGCGACAGACCATCACCGGCATCGCTGCGCACATCCTGGAACACATCCGCCTGACCGCCAGCCAGCAGCTGGGCGCGTCGGTGCGCATCGCCACGATCGGGCGGCCCGTGCAATTCCGTAGCTCGTTAGGCCCGGCTGGCGGCGAACAGGCGTTGGACATCTTGGCGGAAGCGGCACAGATCGCCGGCTTCGATGCGGTCGATTTCCTGGAGGAACCCGCCGCCGCCGCGCTGCATTACCACGTGGGTAGCGACACTCGGCATTCCACACTGGTGGTGGATATCGGCGGCGGCACCACCGATATCGCCCACGCATGGGTCGGCGGCAGCGAGGCGCCGGTGATCCATCGCGCCTGGGGCCTACCCAATGGCGGCACCGATGTGGATCTGGCCTTGAGCATGGCCCACTTCATGCCGCTGTTCGGACGCGGCGACACCCGCGTGCCCGCGCACCATTTCGTGGATGCGGCCATGGTCCAGGACATGCCGCGTCAGCGCGCCTTCCACAAGCGCGATTTCAGCGAAGTAGCGACGCCCTACAACGAGCGCCTGCAGGCGCTGCAGCTCGATGGCGGCACCACCCGCCTGTACCGCGCCGTGGAAGCGATGAAGATGCGGCTCAGCGAACACGACGCCAGCCGGCACGAGCTGGACTACATCGATGCGGCACTGTCGGTCGCGGCCAGCCGCGATGACCTGCAGCTGGCCAGCGTGGATTTCCTGGGCCGGCTCGCCCGCTTGTTGGCCGATGTAAGCGAGACATTGGAGAGCTCGCCCGACAGTATTTTCCTCACCGGCGGTATGTCGCGCGCGCCCTATGTGCAGGCCGTGGTGCGCGAGGCGTTTCCGCATGCGCGCCTGGTTCACGGAGATCCGTCGCTGGGCGTGGTTTCGGGATTGGCGAACCACCTACCATCCCCGTAGGGCGGGTCGTGACCCACCATTGCCATCTCTCCGGTTGCGATGGCAGCTGACGAAAAGGCGCGGACGCGGTCTCGCCGCGAGATTGATGAAAGGTAATGGCGGGTCAAGACCCGCCCTACGGTCATGAGTTGGGTGACAATGAGGCGATGAGCCAGAATCTCTTGCACCGTTTCGCCCGCGACTTTTCTCTTTCCGCAGTGGCCGCCGGTTTTGTCACGGTGCTGGTCGGTTTCGCCAGTTCCGCCGTGATCGTGTTCCAGGCCGCGCGGGCGTTGGGCGCTTCGGAACAGGAGATCGCCTCATGGATGTGGGCGCTGGGGCTGGGCATGGGCCTCACCTGCATCGTGCTCTCGTTGCGCTACCGCATGCCGGTGGTGACGGCATGGTCCACGCCCGGGGCAGCGATGCTGATTGCGAGCACCGCGGGCCTGCCCTACCCCGAAGCGATCGGCGCGTTCGTGCTGTCGGCGTTGCTGATGGCCATCGCAGGCTTCAGCGGCGTGTTCGAGCGGTCGTTGAATCGTATTCCGGTTTCCTTGGCTTCGGGCATGCTGGCCGGGGTACTGCTGCGCTTCGGCTTGGATGTATTCGTCTCCATGCAAACGCAGCTGGGCATGGCGTTGACGATGTTCGTGGCCTACCTGTGCGGCCGCCGCCTGTTCCCACGCTATGCGGTGATCGCGACGCTGTTGCTGGGCATCGCCATCGCCGGCGCCACGGGCCTGCTGCATACCGACGGAGTACGGCTGGAATTCGCACGCCCGGTCTTCACCACGCCGTCCCTGTCGCTGGCTTCCGTGTTCGGCATCGCACTGCCGTTGTTCATCGTCACCATGACCTCGCAGAACGTGCCCGGCGTGGCCGTGATCCGCGCTTCGGGGTATGCGGTGCCTATCTCTCCCGTCATCGGCTGGACCGGCGTGGCGAACGTGCTGCTGGCGCCGTTCGGCGCATTCGCCTTGAACCTGGCCGCAATCACTGCGGCGATCTGCATGGGCCGCGAAGCGCACCACGATCCGGAGCGCCGTTATATGGCCGCAGTATTCGCCGGCTTGTTCTATGTGCTGGTCGGCCTGTTCGGCGCGACGGTCGCCGCGGTGTTTGCGGCGTTCCCGAAAGAACTGGTGATGGCCATCGCCGGGCTCGCCCTGTTCGGCACCATCGGTAATAGCCTGGCGGCGGCGATGCGCGAGGAAAGCGACCGCGAGCCGGCATTGATCGCTTTTCTAGTGACGGCCTCCGGCATTTCGCTGGGCGGGATCGGTTCGGCGTTCTGGGGTCTGGTCGCCGGCGCGGTTACCTTGCTGGTGTGGCGACGCCGGAACTGAACCGGGCTTCACGCTGGCTGCTTCTTCTCACGGACTTAATCTTTACTGGAGTCCAATTCACTCCAGACGATGCGTGGATTCGCCTATCGGCCGGACCGCCACCCCGCCCCGCTTCCAGCGCTTTTTTGCTGAGTATTTCGGGCACTTCCCGGGGCGAACGGGCATCCGCCCACTGCCGCAATCCGGCACGAATCCTGCGCAGACACCCGAAGTGCCCGGCGCGCACCGCGCAAGCGCGTTGCAGGTGCTGCGCGTGGACAACGCGACTCCGGGAGCTGCACAAATGAATATCAAAACCATGATCCATATGAACGAAAGAGCGGCCATGCGCACACTGCTGCTGGCCCAGGCGACCGCGTTCCTGATCGGCTGCGTAGTGCATTCCGGGCTGCTGATGGCCGGCTATGAACACCGTCAGGCCAGCATCGTCGAAGCCGTGCTTGCATTGGTGCTGTATGCGGCGGCGGCGATGAGCTGGATAAAGCCTGCATGGACGCGGAGCGATGCGCTGGCCACGCAGGGCATTGCGTTGCTGGGAACTCTGATCGGCATATTCTCCATTTTCGCCGGGAAGGGTCCGAGTACCGGTGCGGACATCGTGTATCAACTCGTCGTCGTCGCGTTGCTGGTATGGGGCCTGGGCCTCGCCAACCGCATGCACGGAGAACCGCCGACGACCAGGCGCCCCAGAGGAGGCGGCGCACCGCAGGCGCACTGACGGCTTTGCCCCCGCAAGGGAGCGTAATGCGCGCACGCGTTGCCTGCGAGTCAGCATTGTCCAGGCGCCGTGAGTTCACGCGACAGTGAGGTGCGGGCTTGCACACTCCCTACTCAATCCAACGCGGGAGAATATCCATGCGCAAATTCCAACTACGAATGTTGTTGTTACCTGCCGCGCTGGTCGCGTCCGGCGCCGCTCTGGCGCAAGCGCCCCAGGCCGATGCGCTGACCGAACCGCAGGTGCGTGCGTTGCTGACGGAGAAGGGCTACACCCGCATCGACGATCTCGACTTCGAGGATGGCGCTTGGGAAACCGACGCCACCAGCGCTGACGGCAATCGCGTCGACGTGCGTGTGGATCCGGCCAGCAAACGCATCTATGCCGAAGCGCTGGTGTCCACGTTGAGCGAGGACGACGTCAAGGCCAAGCTGTCGGCAGCCGGCTACTCCAAGGTGCACGATGTCGATTTTGACGACGGCGTATGGAAGGCCGAAGCCGAACGCGCCGACGGCAACGATGTGGAAATCCACCTCGATCCGAAGGACGGTCACATCCTGCATGTCGAGAACGATTGAGTCGTTCTCCGTTCGACCAAAGAAAAGAGGGCCGCAGCGATGCGGCCCTCTTCTTTGTCGATATCCTGAGGCATTCGGTCATGGTACTGGCGCGGCCTGCGTTTGCAGTCGACAATGCGCGCATCCGGAGGAATGCCTATGTTGAAAAACGCCTACGTCGCAGTGCTGTTGCTCGCAATGTGCGGACCCGCTGCCGCCCAAGTCGCCGCGCCCGCCAAGCCCAGCCCGTCGCTCTATGCAATCAACTCGGCGGCCTTGGCCAGCGCTATGACCTATTGCAGCACCAAATACGCCAACTTGCAGACCGGGTCGCCGGGGCAAGCCTGCTTCGTCAAGGCGCGCCAGATCCTGGCCAACTACGGACTGAAGAAAATTTCCGCGGACGTGGACGCGAGTTGTGCCAATCCAGCAACGTTCAACACCTGTCTCACGCCGCAAGTCGGCAAGCTGGTCTACGCATTGAACGCGGAATTCGTGAAGCAAGGCCTGTAATCCTTCATAGAGAAGACATGCTGACGGTCTGTTGCAGCGTATGGCTCTCATTGGGCTGCAGTTCGATCACGTCTTCGCCTGCATTGGTCGCTTCCAGGCACACGAAATGACGCCAGCCATCGCTTGGGGCATCGCCGATGGCGGCGATGCCGGTCCGCCCTGGATTCCATACCACCAGGGAACGGCTGCCTGAGGTGGTCAACTCGATGCGGCGATTCAGAGCCGGATCGACGAGTGCGAAACGATTGCCGGCGCGCTGATAAGTGCGGTCGCTGCGCCCGGGATCGCGCGGATCCTGCAGGTTCCACTGGCCCGATTGCGCATGTTGCCGGCCGTTGTAGCGGTCGGCGTACGTCAGACCTTCCAGTCCGGTCACATGCGTGCGCTCCGCATCGCCGACCCGGAAATAGCTGTGCAAGGCCTGCGTGAGCGAGACGGCCGCGACGCCGATGTTGTGCGTGGTCAGCGACTGATGCAGCTCGTTGCCGATGCGCAGGGTCTGGGTCAGGCGCAGCGGAACGCCCGCTTTCTGCGGTAGCGCCAACTCGATCGTGGCTTCGCCTTCGGCATCGATTCGCGAATCGACCAGGGCCCACTGCGTGTTGCGTGCGAATCCGTGCTGCGGCACTTCCGGTGATTGTCCCTCGCGACCGAAATACGGCCAGCACACCGGTACGCCGCCGCGGATCGCAGCGGGCGCGCGCTTGCTGACCGGCGAGAGCCACAACAGGTCGTCGAATCCGCGCGGCGCGTACGACAGCAGCTGGCCGCCATGCAGCGAAATCGCAGCGTTGGCCAGCGCCGTCTCGATCCGCAATACGGGAAAACCCTGGAATTCGCCTGCTCCTATCGTCACGGCTCCTGCTCCGCGCCCAACCAGGCCGCGGCAGGCGCAGGACGTTCGCGCGCATAGCGCCACCCCACCAGCAGCGCACCGAACAGCAAACCTGCCGCCAGCAGCCACGGCGCGCCGGGCAGGTGTGTCGGGGCGCGGTCGCTGATGAACAAGGCGAAGGTGCCGGCGAAAGCCAGCGGTGCGAACACGCCGGCCAGGCTGATCAGACTCATCAATGCGCCCTGCACGCGACCCTGCGCGCTGGCATCGACCTGGCGCGTGATCAAAGATTGGCTTGCCGGACCGGCGACTCCCCACAGCGCCGAGATCGGCAGGCCAATCAGGAACATCCAGCCTGCTTCGGCTGCGCCATAGATCATGAAACCGACGACTCCGCAGGCTAGCCCCAATAGCAAGGTGCGGCGCTCGCCCAACTTCTTCACCAATGGCCCCATCAAGCCGGCCTGCACGATCACGCTGCAGACGCCGACGATGGCCAACACCCAGCCCACCTGCTGGTTGGTCCATTGGTACTGGTACTCGGCGAACAGCACGAACACGCTGGGATACACGTAGTGGGCGAAGTTGGCCATGAACACCACCGCGGCCAGGCCGAACACTTGCGGATACTTCTTCAGCAGCACCAGCGAGCCGACTGGATTGGCGTGGGCCCAGTCGAAGCGGGCGGTGCGCTTTTCCTTGGGCAAGGATTCCGGCAGCACGAACCAGCCATAAAGGAAGTTCAATGTGGCCAAGCCCGCGGCGAACCAGAACGGCGCACGCAGGTTGAAGGTACTGAGGTAACCGCCCAATGCCGGTCCCAGAATGAACCCCAGGCCGAACGCCGCGCCGATCATGCCGAACGCTTTGGCGCGCTTGTCCGGCGGAGTGACATCGGCTATGTACGCGTTGGCGGTGGTGAAGCTGGCGGAGAAGATGCCCGAGAAGATACGTGCCACCAGCAGCCAAGGCAGCGACTGGGCCAGCGCCATCAGCATGAAGTCGATGCCCAGACCCAGGCACGACAGCAGGATTACCGGGCGGCGGCCATAACGATCGGACAGCGTGCCCTGGATCGGCGAGCTGACGAACTGGATCGCCGCGAACAGGAAACCGAAGAGGCCGATCCATCCGGCCGCTTGCACATAGTCTCCGCCAGTGAACTGCCGCACCAACCCCGGCAGCACCGGGATGATGACGCCGAAGGACAACACGTCGATCAGCACGGTCACGAAGATGAAGATCAAGGCGGCGTTGCGTTTGCCGGAAGTCTGGGGAGCTGCGTTCACAGGAAGGCCGGTCGAAAGGCCGCAGTTTAGCTTTTCCTTTGTTTCCTTGCGGGAGAAGCGACTGCCCTGTACTCGGCACGGGTTCTCGTTAAAACCATCGCGAGTCCGGATGCCCGCCTTCTCCCCTTGTGGGAGAAGGTGCCCGAAGGGCGGAAGAGGGGTGAGCGGAGTAGCAATCCATGGCCAATGTGGTCAGCGCAACGGTCGATATCGAATGCAGCAGCCGCACTAGTGGACCAACTTTGCTGGCTCGCCCCTCTCCCGCCGCGCAAGCGCGTCGACCTCTCCCACAGGGGGAGAGGTGAATCATGGCGCTCCTATTTCTTCAGCACTCGGATCACTTCCTCCAGAACGAGCTCCATGCGCTGCAATACATCATTATTCCAGAAGCGCAGAACCCGGAAACCTTGCGCCTCCAACCAGGCAGTTCGCATTTCATCGGCTGATCGCATATCCGTATGCTGTCCGCCATCCACTTCGATGACCAGCTTCTGTGCGAAACAAACGAAGTCAACGATGAAGTTGCCGATGGGCTGCTGCCGTTTGAACCTATGGTCGCCGATCCGTCCAGCTCGCAGACGTCGCCAAAGCGCGGACTCCGCTTCGGTAAGCGAATGACGCATACGCTTGGCATATGAAAGCAGTTTTGCCTTGTCTGGCATGAGACCTCCTTTTCTCTAACTTCCCTGCGAGCCATCCCTCTCGGCCATGCACAATCTTTGGGTGCCACAGAGGGCAGAGCATGTTCAGCGCTTGCCGTTACCCACTTCGATGAAGCGAAGAAATTCGGCCCGAGTACGCGCATCCTCGCGGAAACTGCCCAGCATCTTCGAAGTGACCATGCTGACCCCGCGTTTGTGGATGCCGCGCGTGGTCATGCATTCGTGCGCGCCCTCCACCACCACGCCCACGCCAAGCGGCTGCAGCACGTCCTGGATGCACTGGGCGATCTGCGCGGTCATTTTTTCCTGCACCTGGAAGCGGCGCGCATAAGCTTCGACCACACGCGCCAGTTTGCTGATGCCCACCACCTTGCCATTGGGCAGATAACCGACATGGACCTTGCCGATGATCGGCGCCATGTGGTGCTCGCAGTGGCTTTCGTATTCGATATCGCGCAGCACTATGAGTTCGTCGTAGCCAGCCACTTCCTTGAAGGTGCGCGCCATGTACTCTTGCGGATCCTCGCGATAGCCGCTGAACCAGTCGCCATAGGCCTCGGCCACGCGCCTGGGCGTATCCAGCAGGCCCTCGCGGGTCGGGTCTTCGCCGGCCCAGGCCAGCAGCGTGCGCACGGCGTCTTCGGCCTGCCCCTGGGTGACCTTGTGCGGACTAGGTTTTTTCGCGGACTTGCTCATGGGATCGGTTTCCCTGTGGGGACGCGCATCGTAACCCAGCGGCCGAGCTTCCGCCCTGAGTGTCCGAAGCGCTCATGCCAGGCGCGCAGCGAGCCCCGATACGCGTTCGACGCGGTGGGCCAGCGCTTGCCTTAAGGAGTCTGCGCTGGCGCAGACATGCACTTCGCGGCGCGCGCGGGTCAGTGCGGTGTAGATCAGCTCGCGTGAAAGCACGCGGGTACGCTGACGCGGCAGTTGCAACCAGACCTCGTCGAATTCCGAACCTTGCGCCTTGTGCACGGTCATGGCGAAAGCGCTTTCGTGCGCCGGCAAGGCGGCCGGATGGAAGGGCTGCGGCCCGCTTTCCCCATCGCCCGCGAACCACACCACGGGCGCACCCTTGTCGCCGCGCAGGCAGATGCCGATGTCGCCGTTGAACAAGCGCTGCCGGTAACTGTTTTCGGTGACGAGCAGCAGGCGGCCATGGAAATACGCGGTGCTCTGGCCGCGGTTTGCTCCCAACGCTTCCTCGATGCGCGCGTTGAGGCCGCGCGCGCCTTGCGGGCCTTCGCGCACGGCGGTCAGCAGACGCAGACGTGCCGCCAGCGCTAGCGCGGATTCGGGATCGTCGATCTCAGCCAGGCGACGCCAGTGCACGAGCAATGCGTCGCGATGCGCTTGCAGCGGGTCGAGCAGATTCTCGTGGAAATGCACGCCCGCGAGCTGGCCGCCATGCAGCAATGCGATCGCGGCATCCGCATCGCCTTCGCGTACGGCGAAGGCGAGCGGCGCGAGATCGAAGGCCTGATCTTGCCGATAGCCGCGTTGCAGCCGCACGTGGTGTCCGGCCAATGGCGAAGCGGAAAATTGCGTTGAAGTTGCGCGACGTGAATCTGAATCGCCTTTCCCCAGCAGGGGCGCGAGCGCGACCTCGGCGCTATCGTCGGCGCCAGCCGCATCGAGGATGGCAGCGAGCACATCGCCCGCTTCCACCGAAGGCAGCTGGTCGGGATCGCCGAGCAGGACCAGCCGCCCGTCGTCGGGCACGGCTTCGACCAGTTTGCACATCAGCGGCAGATCGACCATCGACGCCTCATCGACCACCACGATGTCGAACGGCAACGGATGCTGCGCATCGAAACGAAAGCGCGGACTGTCGGGGATCGTCCCCAGCAGGCGATGCAGGGTGCTGGCCTGCGTCGGCAGCGCATCGCATAGCGCGGCATCGACGCCTGGCGTTCCGCGCAAGGCGGAAATCGCGGTGCGCAGACTTTCGGCCATGCGTTCGGCGGCGCGTCCGGTCGGCGCTGCGAGTGCGATGCGCGGCGTCGCTTCACCGGCGTGCCGCGCTTGTGCCATCCGCAACAGCAGCAAGCGGGCGATGGTGGTGGTCTTGCCGGTCCCAGGACCGCCGGTGACCAACAACAGCGGACGCAGCAAGGCCGACGCGGCCGCGCGCGCCTGGCGGTCGTCGCTGTCGCGGGCCTCGGGGAACAATACTGCGAACAACGGCGCCAACGCCGCGAGGTCGTCGGCTTGTGGGGTCTGCGCCGCGATCTGCCGCAGGCGCAGGGCCAGCCGGTATTCGTACTGCCGGTAACGGCGCAGGTAGAGCAGTCCGTTCTCCAATACCAGGGGTGCGGCACTGGAGGCAGAGTCTTCCGTATTCGGCATGCTGACCCAGCGCGAATCGGACAGCGCCTGATTCCATGCCCCGGGGTTCGGCCAGTCGATGTCGACATCGAAAAGTAGCTGCGGCCGCGTCGTATCGAATGCCGCATTGCCCTGCCCTACCGCGTAAGACGCCAACGCAGCGGCGGCGAGCACGGTATCCGGCGTGGCGGGATCGAGACGCCGCAGGCTCTGTGCCAGCGCGTGATCGATCACGCGCAGGGCGCCGCTGCGGAACAGGTCGTCGAGCAGGCTCATGCGCCGTCTCCGGCGAACAGCGCATCCAGCGCGGCGACCAGTTCCCGCGGCGGCTTCCAGGCATGGATGCCGTCGACCGTATCGCCCTGCATGTCCAGGCCGCGACAGAACAGATAGCGTGCACCGCCGAAATCTCGCGTGTAGTCGTAAGCATCGCCCAAGCGGAAGCGCAGCCAGCGATGCAAGGCAAGGGTATAGATCAGCGCCTGCAGATCGTACTCGCTATGCGCCATGGCCAGATCCAGGTTGGCCGCGTCATAGGCAGGCAGGCGGTTGGATTTGTAGTCGAGCAAATACCAGCGTCCATCGCGATGGTAGGTCAAGTCGATCTTGCCGGTCATCAGGCCTTCGAGCTGGCGACGCGAGCCGAATGCGCGGCGCCCAGGCAACACGTCATGCGCGTGCAGCGTCGTCAGCAACGCCTCGACCGAAGTAGGCTTCAGCGAGAAATGGAATTCGAGTTCGGCTCGGCGCGCATCGGCCGGCAGTTGGCACAGGCGCCCGCCTTCGGGCAGGGGCACGGTGAGCGTGCGCCCGACCAGTCGGGTGAGCTCGGCAAGGCCGTCCTCCAGTTCTGCCTCGACATAACCGCCGCTGCGCAGCGCATCGCGAAGCGGCTCGTCCTGTCCGATCGGCGCGGCTTGCTCACGCCAATCGCGCCAGGCGGCGAAGTCGACATGCTCCAGCGCTGCATGCAGCACGTTGCCGAAGCGGCTGCCGCTGAAGCGATAGTCGATGGCGACGGGGGCGTCCAACTCTTCGCCCACCACCGATTCCGGTTCGTCCTCCGCGCCTCGTTCGCCTGTAGTCGCCGCGACTCCATACTCGCCGGCGTCGGCCTTGCTGAGCTGGGTGAAGCTGTAGACCCACCAGTCACGCGGGACGACGCGGCGCGACTGGCGCGCGGGCGGGACTTCCGGCACCGATTCGGGCGGCAGCGGCGACGGCAGTCCTTGCGGCGCGTGCGCATCGACGACGATGTCGGCGTGTCCGCGCAGCTCGTCCCATCGGGCCAGCATCGGCGCCAGTGCGGTGGTGTCGCTCTTATAGAAATCGCCAGCTGCCAGCCACAGCGCATGTTCGGCACGGGTCAATCCGACATAGAGCAGGCGCGCATCCTCGGCACGCTGTTCGTGCTCCCAAGCGGCGACGGCTTCGAGCCAGCGCTGTGAATCGTCGCTCTTGCCCAGCTTCCAGTGCAGCACGCGCCCGCTCGCGGTGGGCACCTCGCAATGGCGCGAGGGCTTGTCTTCCTTCTTGCCCACGCCAACGAAAGGCAGAAACACCAAAGGGAACTCAAGCCCCTTGGCTTTGTGCAGAGTCAGGATCTGCACCCGCCGCGCATCCGATTCCAGCCGTAGCAGTTGCTGCTCGTCGTTGGCATCGGCATCGGCGATATGCGCGCGCAGCCAGTCGGCCAGGCCATGCATGCCGAGCGAGCGCGCATCGGCTTCCTGCAGCAGTTCGCCGAGTTGCATCAGGTTGGTCAGCCGGCGTTCGCCATCGCCCAGCCGCAGCAGGCGTTCGGCGTTGGCCGCGCACAGATCGGAGACCAGCGCCAGCGGGCCGTGGCGCTGCCAGCGTTCGCGCCACGCCAATGCCTGCAGTTGTTTGCCGCTGCGCCAGTCGTCGTCGTGGTCGAGGCGATCGATGGCAGACGCGTCGGCCCCGAGCAGCACCGTCGACAGTGCGGCGCGCAAGCGGCCTTCGTCGGCGGGCTGTAGCAGGGCTTCGAACACAGCGAGCAGCTCGTCGGCCTGTTCGGTTTCGAACAGGCTTTGCTTGCCAGCGGCTACCGCCGGAATGCCGGCCGCCGAAAGCGCCATCCGCATGCGCGTGGCTTCGGCATGGCTGCGCACCAGCACGGCGATGTCGCCGGCTTGCACGCGCTTGCCGTCGATACTCGCAAGTCCTGCACGCGCATCGCTGAGGATCGAATGGATCGCCTCGACGCAGGCTTCGCAGGCGATCCGGCGCGATTCCGGCGCGCTCAAGGGAGCCGATCTGCTTTCGGCATCGGTTGCGGGGGCTTCCAGAACGCGGAGCGTCAATGCCGGTGCGGTGCTTCCGTTGCGCTGGTAATCGGCATCGGCGGTGCTCGCGCCTGGCGATACGGAATGGAAGCGGATGCCTTCGTCGACGAACGCATGCTCGCCGGCCTGGGCGTACAGCGCCTCGATCGCACGCAACACCCCGGGACGCGAACGGAAGTTGTGCGTCAACGGCGGCGCGGCAATCGCCTCTCGCTTTGCGGCGAGATAGGTGTGCACGTCGCCACCGCGGAAACCGTAGATGGCCTGCTTGGGATCGCCGATGAGGAACAGCCCGGTTTGAACCGGTCCGGTTTGGACGAGCCCGCTCTGAACCGGCGCCGGTGCAGCGGATTCCGCGGTTTGATCATCGGCACTCCCGAACACGCGCCGGAAGATCGACCATTGCCGCGCGTCGGTGTCCTGGAATTCGTCCACCAGCGCGATGGCGTATTGGCTGCGCAGGTTACGGGCCAGCGTTTCGCCATAAGGTCCGTCCAGCGCCTCGGCGACGTCGTCGATCAGATCGTCGTAGGTCTGCAGGCGGCGCGTGCGCTTGAGCAGGTCCAGGCGCTGATGCGCGTCGTCGCGGATACGGTACAGCAAGATCAGCGCCTGCTCCGCCAGCCATTGCGCGCGCAGCCGGTCGGCGGCGAACCATTCGCCCAGTGCGTCGAACAACGGCGAGGTCGGCACGCGATCTTCGCTGCCCGCCTTGGCGAAGCTCCGCAAACGCTCGGGCGTGAGCTTGTCCAGGTGCGGATCGTCGCAGGTCAGGCAGATGCCGGCCACGCCGCGTTCCAGCGAATCCCAGGCTTGTTCGAAACTCGCCGCACGCGCCTTGCGTCCATCAAAATGCTTGGCCGCGAATGCGGTGCCGATCTTGGCGCGCGCGTCCACGCCATGGCTTGCCAGCGCCGCGCCCAATCCATCGAAGGCGGCCTGCAATGCGGGAAGCGGATCGGGGCTATCGTCGGGCCGATGCGGCGACAGCACGGGAATTCGCAGCAGCGCGCCGAGATCGCCGGCCAACTGATCCGGGGATGACCACAGCGTCTGCAGCAGTTCGGCATCGCGTGGATCGGCGCCGTGCGCGCGCCACAGGTCGGCGGCGAGTTCGTCGTGCAGTTCGCGTTCGCTGCCGATCATTTCCGGCGGATCGAAAGCCTGGCCGGTCTGCAGCGCGTGTTCGGCCAGCAGACGCGCGCAGAAACCGTGAATGGTGAACACCGAGGCCAAGTCGATTTCGTGTTCGGCACGCCGCAAACGCGCATGCAGTGCCGCAGCGTCCTCGAAAGCCAGCTGGCGTTCGAGGATCTGCCGGGTCAACGCGACTTCGGGAGTTTCCGGGCGAGTCGGATCGGTACCGGCCAGCAGTTCGCGCGCGATATCGGCCGCCAGCGCCAGACGCTTGCGCAGGCGTGCGCGCAACTCCTGCGTCGCCGCGTCGGTGAAAGTCACCGCCAACACCTGCTCCAAGCGCAGGCCGCGCTCGATCAGCAGGCGCATGACCAGCGTGGCCAGGGTGAAGGTTTTGCCGGTGCCGGCGCTGGCTTCGATCAGTCGCACGCCGTGCAGAGGGACATCGAGATAGGCGCCGGTAGCGCCTTGCAGGGCGAAGGTATCGAGTGGCGCGCTCATACGGCCTCTCCATCGCGTCCCAGGATCACCGCGTCGAAAACGATTCGGGCGATGGCGCGGAATTCCTCTTCCAACTCAGAGTCCTGGAACGGATCGCGTCCGCGCAGCGCCAGCCGCGCGCTACCGGTGTCGCCTTCGCTGAAGCCGCGCTCGGCCTGCCATTGATCGTGGGCGCGCTCCCACGGCGTCTTGCCGTTGGCGCGCGGCTTCTCGCCTGCGGCGAGCCGGCTCTCTCCGTCGTACAACATCCAGCCCGCGCGCGGACCGAACGGCAAGGGTTCGCGCAAGCCCTGCGTGCGCAGGCGCAGCAACGCACGCAGCGCGTCGCGCGCGGCATCCACCTGTACCGGAGCGCGCAAGAGGGGACCGGGACCGCTTCCGGTTTCGTAGAACTGGAACAACGTGCTTGCGCGTCCAAGCGCGGACATCACCAGCCAGTCCAGCCCGTGCGCGATCTGCGAAGGCCCATGCAGTTTGTCGAAACGGAATCGCGCCAATCCGTTGGCGTACGACTGTTCGATGCGGCCGTACAGGCGCACGCCATCCAAATCGAGTTCGAACACTTCCGGCTGCGCTTCCTGCCCGTTGCGCCAGCTGGCGAACGCATCGGCGTAAGGCTGCACCTGTGCACGCAACGCTTTCAACTGGCGCTCGCCTAGCGGTCCGGACGGCAGCAGCGCGCGTGCGCGCAGTTCGCGGTGGAGCTGCGCATCGTCGACCGATCCGCGCACGCAAGCTTCGAACAATGCCTGCTGCAACTGCCAGCGCCGCAGACCGCGGCCAGGCGCGGCCAATGGCTCGCAGTCCTCCATCGCCTCGCCCACCTCTGGCAAGCGCAGCGCAAGGCGGTGTCGCAGGAAAGCATCGGCGGGATCGCGCAGAAAACTGCTCAAGTCGGAGAGCGACAGCGATTCCACCACTTCGCCCGACGGCAACGGATCGACTACCCAGCGCGCGAGTGCGCTGCGCGACGCCGGCGCAGCGACCGCGGCCGGCCGCCATTCGCTGCGATAACTGTAGCGGCGCGGTTCGGTGTGTTCGTCGCTGCCTTCGTCGCCCGCACCGAAGGCGGCGGCCGCGAATGGCTGCAAGGGATGGCGCACGACAAGGACTTCGGCAGCGATCTGCGGTTGCGAGTGATAGCGGCTGGCGATGTCGGCCAACTCGGAAACCAATACCGACGGTTCGCGTGCGCTGCCGTCGCGCGGATCCGCGCCCAGATAGCTCAGGTAGAACACTTCGGACGCAGCGGTGAACAGCTGCAGGAGTAGATAGCGGTCGTCCTCGCGCAGGGAGCGGTCGCCGTAACGGCGCTTGTCGGTTCCCAGTTCGGCGGTGAGCTGATTGAGTCCGGCCGCCGGATCGCGGCGCGGGTAATCGCCATCGTTCATTCCCAGCACGCAGATCGCGCGGAACGGCAACAAACGCATCGGCACCATACGGCCGAAGCTGACGCCACCGGTCAGCAGCGGCGCGCGGGTGTCCGCCTCGGCCAGCTGCGTGGCGAAATGCGCGCGCACCACTTCCGGCGGAACCGGCTTGTCGAAGCCGGCGCGATGCGCGGCCCGGGCGAAGTCATCGATGCCGTTGCGCAAACGTTCCAGCGCGCGCTGGTCGGCGAGCGCTTGCGGCGCCTGCGGCAGGATCGCTTCGAGCAGGCCCAGCAATCTTTCGCGCCACTGCGCTGGCGTCATCGCTTCGCCCAGTATGCGTTCATTGCGTGCAAGCACACGCAGCAGGCGGATCAAGGCATCGAGCGCGGCCAGTGCGCTGCCTTCCAGTTCTGGCCACGGCGCTACGCCGGCGATTTCGTCTTCGGCACCACTGGCGTGGCCTAGCAACAGACGGTCGAGCGCGAACGTCCAGGTGTAGGCATCGTCGCGCGGCGCCTGATGACGTTGGCGATGGTCGGCATCGATGCCCCAACGCGCGCCGGCCGCGGACAACCAGCCGTGCAGTCGCTCCAGCGCGGGCGCATCCAGGCCGGCGGCGCTGGCAATGGGCGCGCAAGCCAGCAGATCGAGGATTTCGTTGAGGCCGAAGCGCGAGATCGGCAGTGCGAGCAGATGCAGGAAAACTTCCGCTAGCGGTTCGCTCGCCAACGGACTGGTATCGGCCAGAGCATAGGGAATGAAATCCGCGCTGCCGGCCAGACCACCGAATACGGCCTCGATATGCGGCGCGTACGGATCGATATCGGGCGCCAGCACGGCGATCTCGCGCGGCTGCAATGGTGGATCGTAGCGGGTGTCTTCGAGCAGGCCGCGCAACTGGTCGTGCAGCACCTGTACTTCGCGCAGGCGCGTAGGCGAGGCATGTATCTGCAAGCTGGGGTCATGGATGTCCACTGAATCGCGCCATGGCATCGAAGGTGGCGGACACCGATGCAGTAGGTCGCGTTGCAGGCGTTGCAGCAGACTGTCGCGGTCCGGGCGGTCGTCCTGGCGTTGTTCGGGATCGGCGTAGGCCGCGATCTCGCCGGAGGGGTGCACCACCTCGTAGCTGCCGAGTACGCCGATGAAATCGCGGCCGGCCGCGCCCCAGGCCTGCAGCAACGGGTTGTCGGAGTCGACCGCGCCGAACGGATCGCTTTCCTGCGCGCGCAGGCGCTGAGCCACCGTCTGCAGATCGCCCCAGTACGAGCGGGTCGGGGTCGGCATATAGAAATGCAGCACGCCGACCCGAGCCTGAGTGGCGATCACCCGCAGGACGTCAGGCGAAACATTGAGCGTGGCGAAGGCGAACAACCGTGGCGGCAAGCCGGCCGGAAGCGTGGCGTTGCCGCCCGCTTGCCCGAAGCGTGCGAGGTAGTCGTCGATGCGGCGCGCCCGGTGCGCGCGCCCGCCGGCGATACGACGCCACAGCGTCGCCTGCGGATCGCGCGGTGCCTGCCCCGCCTCCCAGCCCAGCAGCCAGTCGCGGCGCCAGGCTTGGTATTTCTCGAACACCGACGCCAGCTCTCCCGCCAGCGACCACGGTTTCAGCGCATCGTCGCTACCCAGGTATCGCCGGAGCGGCTGCAGGGCCGGCTCGCGCAGGACCGCCGCATCGGTGAGCGCCGCGTACAACTGCCAGCGCAAGGCGTCCGTATCCAGGTCGTCTGCAGCGCCGTCAACATTGGCGTCGAGCGCGCGCTGCACGAACTCGCCGGGCGTCAGGAATTCCAGATTAGCGGCGATGCCGTGTTCGGCCGCGAGCGTGGCCTGCAACCAGCGCCGCATCGCCACCTGCGGAATCAGCACGATATCCGGCGCCAGCAGCGGCTGGCCGGGAACAGACTGGCGCAACTCGGCCGCCAGCAGACCGGCGAGCACGTCCAGCGCGTTGGAGTGGTACAGACGGAAATCGGGTTGAGGCCCCAGCATCTGCCTATTGTGCCGGAGCGCCGTATCCGCCATTGAGACGCGGACCGGCCGCGTGGGCGATCTCTTGTCCACATGCTCGCCCTGCCCGCGCCGCGATGGCGGCGCGGGCGCGGGTGGAAGCAGCGCGCGTTACAGGCGCTTCTCGATATTCAGCAGCACGCCATGATCGCTGTCGCCGCCGCTGCCGATCAGGCCGCGGTATTCCAGGCGCAGCGACCAGGTGTCGAAGCCGAACAGTCCGCCCAGGCCGACATTGACGCGATTACGGTCGAAATCGTCCAACTCGGCGCGATACACCGGGCCGGTCAGGAAATCGGCGTACTGCATGGTCGCCGCGCCATTGCCCTGGAAGTCGTGCTGGTATTCCAGACGCAATTGCGGGGAGAACAGACCCCAGCCCATACGCATGCGGTAATCCACGCGCAAGCCCAGATTGCCGGTGGTGGTGTCCACGTCCATGTCGCCATAGGCCAGCGAATACAGCGCATCGCCGGACTCGGTGTAGCCATCCAACGTGGCTTGCGCCACATCAACCCGCGCGTATGGGGTGAGCTGCCAGTCGCCCTTCTGCAAGTCTGCGCCGGCCGAAACCGAAGCGAACCACTGATCGCCATCGCGCGATCCTTCGACCGTGTTGGCGTTGACCGTCAGGTAGCGGCGCAGGTCGTAGTTCAACTGCTGATAGCCGACCAGACCGTCCAGGAAGAAGCGATCGCCCGGGCTGTAGCTGGCGTAGGCGGCCAGGGTGAAAGCATCGCCTTCGCTGCGGCTGCCATGCTCGCCGATATCGCTGTCGTCGCGGCCGTAACCCACGCCAGCGCCGAAGACGAAGGCGTCGTTGAAGCGATAGTCGGCGCCGAAGCTGACGCCGTCGGTTTCGAAATCAACGGCAGCGCTGCCGTTGCGCCCGTCCTGGTTGCCGGAGCGGATCATGCCGCCAGCCCAGACGCCGAAGGCGGGGCCGCCGGCGCGGTTGCCGTTACCCCCACCATTGGCTTGGTTCTGCAGATCCGAGCCCGCCGCGCCGGTGCCGCCGTCGAACTCAGCGCCGGTGCTATTGCGGTCGCAGGTGCGGCCCGGAATATCGCCCACTCGCTGCTGGCAACGCTGGTCGGTGGCCACGCTTAACCCATTGTCGAAGCCGTTGCTTTGGTTGGCCCCGTGCAAACGCTCCAGACGCTGCTGGAAGTTGTTCATCTGCGACGTTGCGAAACGGCGGGTCGATGCGACCTGGGCATTCAGCAGTCCGCGCACTTCCGCATCCTGGGTCGGATCCGGACGCGGCGCCACGTTGAAGGTGATGACCGCTTGCGCCGAAGTCGAGAAGGCGTTGCCGAGAGTGAAGTTGGCGGCAGCCGCGCCGGAGAAAGTCGCCAGCGGCGTATAGGTCAGACGATAGATAGCGCTGGCCCCCGTGCCGATCTGGGCGATGGTTGCCGTACCGGAGGTCGCCGGATTCAGCGCCACCAGCGTAGCCGCCGTGAACGGACCGCCGATGGCGCCCTGGGTCAGGTCCACGGTGACCGGCAGGCCTGCCACCGCCGCGACCGTACGCGACACCGCCACAGCCACCGGGTTGACGGTGAGGGTGACCAGCGCCGGTGCGGAGGTACCGCCGGAACCGGTCGCGGTGTAGGCGAAGGTGTCGGTGCCGGAGAAGCCGGCGCTGGCGGTGTAGACCGCCGTCAAACCGGTCACCACCACCGTGCCATGGGCCGGCGCGGTGGTGATGGCGATGGAATCGATCAGACCGGTGTCGTTGCTGGTAACCGCCACCGTCGCTGCAGTGACGCCCAGCGTGGTGGCCGCGTCGGCATTGGCGATCGGCACTGCTTCGGCAATCACCTGGGTGTAGCCCTGGTTGGCGCTGAAGCCAAGCGCGTCGGTCGCGGTCACCGTGAAGTTGTTGCTCGCCGCCACGGTGGGCGTCCCGCTGAGGACGCCGGCTGCACTGAGCGTGAGACCTCCCGGCAGACTGCCCGCGGTCACCGCGAAGGTGTAGCCCGCCGTGCCTCCGCTCGCAGCAAACGCCTGTGTGTAGACCACGCCGCGCACGCCGTTGGGCAGCGTGGCGGGACTGATGACGAGGGTCGGAGCAGCCAGCACCAGCGTGTAGCTGTGGGCGACCGTGCCCGCGACACCGGTCGTGCTATCGGTCGCGATGACGCCGAAGGTGAAGCTTCCTGCGACCGTTGGCGTGCCGCTGAGCTGACCAGCGGAAGTCAGGCTCAGACCCGCCGGCAGCGATCCAGCACTCACCGCATAGCTGTACGGCGCGATGCCGCCGCTGGCTGTCAGCGTCTGGCTGTAGGCGACGCCGCCGGTACCGGCAGGCAGCGCAGCCGGGGTCAGGGCCAGGGTCGGCGAGGCGATGGTCAAGGTGTAGTTATTGGTGACCGTCGCCGCAGTACCGCCGGTGCTGTCCGAGGCCGTGATGCTGATGTTGAAGTTGCCGGCTTCGGTCGGCGTACCGCTGAAGCTGAGCGTGCCGGTATTGAAGTTCAGACCCGCCGGCAGGGTGCCGCTCTGGCTGACGGCGTAAGGCGCGATGCCGCCACTGAGAGTGAGTGTCTGGCTGTACGCGCTGCCGGCGGTCCCTGCCGGCAACGTGCCCGGGCTTAGGTTTAGCGTCGGCACGGCGATGGTCAGCGTGTAGGCGGCCGCGCCGGTCTGGCCGTTGGCATCGCTGGCGGTCACGGTGAAGTTGAAAGTGCCCGACGCGGTGGGCGTGCCGGACAGGGCGCCACCCGCGGTGAGGCTGAGCCCGTTCGGCAGGCTGCCTGCACTGATCGCAAAGCCATATGGCGCAACGCCGCCGCTTGCGGTAAGCGTCTGGCTGTACGCGGTGCCGGCATTGGCTGTTGGGATCGTGGACGGATCGACCACGACCATCGGTGCGCTGACCGTCAGTGTGTAGTTCTGGCTGACGCTGAAAGGTGCGCCAGTGCCGGTCGAGCCGGTGTCCGTGGCGGTCACAGTGAAGTTGTAGTTGCCCGGAGCGGTCGGCGTGCCGGTCAGCGAGTTGCCGCTAAAGCTGATGCCTGCCGGCAAGGGGCCGACCAGCGCATAGCTGTAGGGCCCTACGCCGCCGCTGGCGGTGAAGGCCTGCGAGAACGCGGCGCTATAGGTGGCGGAGAACGTGGTCGTTGCAGGTGCCAGCGCCACAGTGGGCGCTGCAACCGTGAGGGCGAACACCTGGCCAACGGTGAACTGCCCGTTGCCGACGCTGCTGTCGGTCGCCGATACGTTCAAGTTGAAGGAGCCTACCTGAGTCGGCGTGCCGGACACGGTGATGCTGTTGGTGCCGGAGCCGGTGACACTCAGGCCGGCCGGCAGATCGGTGACCTGGTAACCCGTGAACGGCGTCGTGCCGCCGGTCCAGGTGAACGTCTGCGTGTAAGCAGCGCTGACCGTAGCGGAAAGCGGACCGCTGGCGGCCAAAGTGATGGTCGGATCGGTCACCGTGACCGTCACTGTTGCCGGTGCCGAAGTCCCGGTGTCGTTGGCAGCGGTATAAGTGAAGCTGTCGCTCCCCGAGAAGCCGGCGTTCGGCTGATAACTGATGCTGGTGTCGCTGGCCAGGGCGGTACCGCGGACGGGTGCAGCGGCGACGGCGACCGAAGTCTCGGTGCCGCCAGTGATGTTCAACGTGAGCGGATTGGCACCGCTGCCGTAGGCAACCGTGACGCTGACCGCATTGGCCACCGGCGGCCGATCGTTCACTTCCAGGCTGTAGGCACGCGCGGCGGTATAAGGACCGGTGCCGGTACTGCTGTCGGCGGCGGTAACGGTGAAGAAGGAGGTGCCGTCCCCGACAGGAGTTCCGGAGATGGCGCCGGTCGACGGGTTCAGGCTCAATCCGGCCGGCAAGGCGCCGGTGGTGACCGCGTAGCCGTAAGGCGCGGTACCGCCGCTGACTGCGTTCAGCGCGGCGTTGTAAGCCAGGCCCACCGTTGCGTTCGCCAAGGTCGTAGCGGGCAAGGTAATGGTGGGTGCAGCAACCACCAGCGTGTAAGCCCGGCTACCGGTGTAAGGACCGGGGGCGGCGCTGGTGTCGGTGGCGCTGACCGTGAAATTGAAACTGCCGCCCGCAGTCGGGGTGCCGCTGAGGGTGCCGCCTGTGGTCAGGCCGAGTCCCGCAGGCAGTGCGCCCGCAGTAACAGCGAAGGTGTACGAACCACTGCCGCCGCTGGCGCTGACTGTCTGACTATAGGCGGCGCCAACCAAGGCGCCCGGCAACGAGGTCGGCGAAACGGTCACCGGCACGTCGTCGTTGGTGATCGTGCCCGTGCCGGTCGCGGTGCCGATGGCGGCATTGATTGCGCCGCTGAGGCCGACGGTGAACGTCTCGTTGGTTTCAGGCTGGGCATCGCCCAAGACCGCAACCGTAATCGTCCGCGTGGTTTGGCCAGGCGCGAAATTCAGAGCGCCGCTTTGCGCGGTGTAGTCGCCGGGGGCGGTTGCGGTGCCGTTGCCGGTCGCGAAGTTCACGCTCACGGCCTGACCGCTGGCGGCGCTGAGGCTTACGGTGAGAACGGCATTGGTCGTTCCCGCATTGCCTTCTACTACGCTGACATTGCCGATCGACAGACTGGGCTGCGCGTCGTCGTTGACGACGGTGCCCATGCCCTGACCGTCGGTCACGGTCGCGCCGGTGACGCCGGTGACGTTGACGAAGAAGGTTTCGTTCGGCTCATTGAGCGCATCGCCGTTCACCGGCACGGTGAAGGTGTAGGTGCTGCTGCCGGCCGGGATGCTCTGGCTGGACAGGCTGTTGGCGACGTAGTCGCTACCGCTGGTGGCGGTGTTGTTGGCGGTGGCGATGGAGAAGCTCACGCCACCGGGGCCGGCCGGTTGGCTGAGCGAGACGGTGAAAGTCGCATTGGTGGTGCCGGCGTTGCCTTCGGCCAAGGTGATGTCGTTGATCGAGAGGCTGGACAAGTCGTCGTTGGTGATGATGCCGCTGGCGCTGGTGGGAGCGCCGAGGGTGTAGCCGCTGCCGGCAGCCAGGTCGACGGTAACGGTTTCGTCGGGTTCGATGCCGGTGTCGGCAGTCGGATTGACGGTAATGGTGCCGGTGCTGCTGCCGGTGGGAATCGTCAGCGAACCGGACACGGCAGCGTAATCGGAGCCGCTGGTAGCGGTGCCGCCGAAGCTGTAATTCACCGTAGTCGGAACAGTTGCGGCCGCGCTGAGAGTAACCGTGTAAACCAGATTGTTCGCGCCGTCTTCGCTGACGCTGGCCGGGGCCACCGAGACGGAAGCGGAAGGCGCATTGGCTGGTGGAATGTACGGGACCACGAATACGTTCGCGATGTTTCTGGTCCGCGGAGCATTGAGCGTCGTTACCTTGAAGGTGCCGGACTGACTGATATCGATGAAATCCGTCGATTGCGTGACGTAAGTGAAGCTGCAGGTCGTGCTTTCGAAAGGGTCAAGCGGCAAACCCACGCAACTGATAGGCCCAATTGTGCCTTTAGCGATCCGGGTCAGCTCGACCGAGTTGGTGACTGCATTGGATCCCCCCAGGGTGACGTGAAAGGTGATGGTCTGGCCCGGCCCCGAGTAGCTTGAGGGCGTGGCGCCAGTGATGGTCATCACCGGCTGCTGGGCGCTGGCCGGAGCGGCGATGGCAAGTGTCGCCAACAGCACGGCAACCCAGCCCAGCAAGACGCGGGGGCGTGTTCGCATGCCGAGGGAAGGCAGCGACGTCGCTGCGATCAGGGAAAGCGGAGCCTGCTGGATACGACGCGATGCGTCGACGGCAGGCGCGAACAAACGACCGAACAAGCTTCGCCCTGCGGCGATGCGCGCTAGCTGGAACATATGGTTTTCCCCTGTAGTCGAGCCGCGCAGAAGGGGCTGTAGAACGGGACATGGCCCGACCAAACCTGCTCTGTCGTCTCGAAGCGTGCGTCCCGACACTCGTCAGGACCCCCAACACGCGGTCTCATTATGAATGCTAAGCCGGTCAAATGAAAAGCGTGTTACAGATCACATATGGGGTTGGCCGATCCCGCCGGCGATCCGCACCAGCGCGTTCCCTCTGCGCTCTGGCGCACCGACCCGCATAGGAGCTACTGCGGGAATTACTGCATCGGCGCCCTTTTCGCGAGACGCAAGACATAAAATGAAACTGGGTAGTGCACTATTGTTCAGCCGTCTACCCTGATGCTCCACGGTTGTTCTGGAGTTGCCCGTGCCGATGACCTCCCCCGATTCGCCTGCAGTGCGCCTGTCCAACACCCGGCTCGACCGGGGCGGACGCACGATCCTGCGCGATATCGACCTGTCGGTGCCGCGCGGCAGCATCACCGCGGTGTTGGGCCCGTCGGGCAGCGGCAAGTCCACGTTGCTGGCGGCGTTGACCGGTGAACTGCCCCCTGCCGCAGGCACGGTCGAGGTGTTCGGCAAGCCGGTGCCCCGGGGTACCCGCCATCTGCTGGAGATGCGCAAAGGCATCGGCGTGCTGCTGCAGGGCAACGGCCTGCTGACCGATCTCAGCGTGGGCGAAAACGTCGCCCTGCCACTGCGCACGCATACGAAACTGCCGGCGGTGCTGGTGGAGCGCATCGTCAACTTCAAGCTCAACGCCGTGGGCCTGCTAGCCGCGGCCGATGCCTATCCGCGCGAACTCTCCGGCGGCATGGCCCGGCGGGTGGCGCTGGCGCGCGCGCTAGCGCTGGACCCGCCGTTGATGATCTACGACGAACCCCTGACCGGCTTGGACCCGATCGCCAGCGGCGTGATCATGAGCCTGATCCAACGCCTCAACGACACCCTGGGACTGACCAGCGTCATCGTCACCCATCACGTGCACGAGACCCTGCCCATCGCCGACCAGGCGGTGGTCATTGCCAATGGCGGCATCGTGTTCTCCGGCACCCCGGCGGAACTGGAAGCCACCGCCGACCCACTGGTGCTGCAGTTCCTGCGCGGACAGCCGGACGGCCCCATCGCCTTCGATGCCACCCCTCGGACGGAAGCCGCCTGATGCCCCTCGCCGCTTCCATCCGTTCGGTGGGCCGCGCCGGCCTGTTCACCCTTTCGGTGTTCCGGTCCTCGAAACCGACCAAGGACTTTTTCGCCGAACTTACGCGCGAAATCTACAAAATTGGCGCGCGTTCGCTGCCGATCATTGCCGTAGGCGGCGCTTTCGTGGGCCTGGTCCTGACCCTGCAGGGCTGGCGCACGCTGACCACTTTCGGCGCCTCCGATGCGCTCTCCACCCTGCTGGGCCTGTCGCTTTACCGCGAGCTGGGGCCGGTGCTGACCGCATTGTTGTTCATCGGCCGCGCCGGCTCCTCGATCGCCGCCGAACTGGGCCTGATGCGCGCCACCGACCAGATCAAGGCGCTGGAGCTGATGGCCATCGACCCGGTGGCCAAGGCCGTAGCCCCGCGTTTCTGGGCCGCGGTGCTGACCGTGCCGCTGTTGACCGGCTTCTTCTGCAGCCTGGCCATCAGCGCCAGTTATCTGGAAGCGGTACACGTGCTGGGCCTGGACAACGGCGTGTTCTGGTCGGCGCTGAGCAACAGCGTCGATTTCTACGACGACTTCGGCGTGGCCCTGTTGAAGTCGGCGGTGTTCGGCGGCACCTGTGCCTTGGTCGCCGCTTACGAAGGCTTCCATGCCGAGCCCACCATCGAAGGCACCTCGGTCGCCACCACCCGCGCGGTGGTGAACGCCTCGCTATTGGTACTGATGTTCAATTTCGTTCTTTCCGCCTTGTTGTTCAGGAGTTGATGCCATGGCCGTCCGTGGACCCCGTCTCGAATTCGCCGTCGGCGCCTTCCTTTTCCTGGCGCTGGCTTCGCTGCTGGTGCTGGCCATCGCCTCCACTAACAAGAAGTTCGGTTTCGGCAGCAGCAGCTACGAGCTGACCGCGCGCTTCACCAACCTGGGCCAACTGCGGCCGCAGGCGCCGGTGAAGATCGGCGGGGTGGTGGTCGGGCAGGTGGCCCGTATTCAGCTGGACCCGGTCAAATTCGATTCCATCGTGACCCTGGATATCGACAAGCAATACAAGGATTTGCCCGCCGACACCTCCGCTGGCATTTTCACCAGTGGCTTGCTGGGCGAGAACTACATCGGCCTTTCCCCCGGCGGCGACCCGGAAGTGCTCAAGCCCGGCGAAGAGATCGCCTACACCCAACCCGCGGTCGACCTGTTGCAACTGGTCGGCAAATACATGTTCAGCGGCGGCGGCAAGCCGCCGGCCGGCTCTGGCGAGGCAAGCAGCGCCGACGCCAGCGCGCCGCCCGCCGCACCCCCGTCCTCCGAGGAACCTACCAAATGAAGAAGTCCCTGCTTTCGCTCGTCATCGCCTCCGCCCTGCTCGCCGGCGCTCCGCTGCTGGCCACCGCACAGGCGGCCAAGCCCGCCGCCGCCGCGCCCGCCGCCCAGGGCAGCGCCAGCAAAGTGGTGCTCGACAGCAGCACCCGCATCCTGACCACACTGGAACAGCGCCGCGCCGAATTCCGCAAAAATCCGGCCGTGCTCAAGCAATTCATCACCAGCGAATTCAACCGCACGTTCGACCGCGATTACGCCGCCCGCCTAGTGCTGGGTGTGCATGGCCGCGGTGCGTCCGATGCAGACGTGAAGCTGTTCGCCGATGCGCTGGCCGACAACCTGATGTCCCGCTACGGCACCTCGCTGCTGGACTTCAACACCAAGCTACGCGTACGCATCAAATCCGAGTCGCCGCTGCCCGGCAACCGCGGGGTCAAGGTTTCCAGCGAGATGCTGCGCGACGGCGGCGACCCGATCCCGGTGGATTATCTGATCCGCAATGTCGGCGGCCAATGGAAAGCGTTCGATGTGATGATCGAAGGCATTTCCTACGTGCAGACCTTCAAGAACCAGTTCGACGCGCCGCTGCGGCAGAAGTCCATCGCCCAGGTCGCCGCCGATCTGCGTGCCGGCAAGATGCAGGCCAATGGCGGCCAGTAACGCCATTAATGCGGCCAGCGTCGATCGCGACGGCGATGCGTTGGTGTTCGCCGGCGCGCTCGACCGGGCCGCTGCCGCTGGCTTGTGGCCATCGGCCAGCAAAATGCTGACCGGCGCGCAACGCATTGTCCTGACCAAAGTCACTTCCGTGGACAGTGCCGGGCTGGCATTGTTGGCCGAACTCGCCGCACGCTTGCGCGCGGCAGGTGCAGTCCCCCAGATAGAGGGAGAGCCCGCTGGCTTGTCCGAGTTGCGCACCGCTTATCGCTTGACGTCCGGGCTGGATTTCCCCGGCACCACCCCCACGCCGTAGTACCCAGGGAAACGGGATGAACCTGTTACGCATCGCTACTGTGGTCGTCTTCGCTGCGCTGGCATCGGCTTGCGCGTCGACCAAGCCAGCCGCCTCCACTGTGCCGCCGGCTGAAACCATCGTCGTCGGAGAAGGTCCGCAGGCGGCTCCCGTCGAAGCACCCGCGCCTAGCGACGCCGGCAGCGACGCCAGCGCCGACGCCAACGCAGTCGCGGCGACATCGCCGCCGGCATCGACTTCCACCAGCGGGGAAACCGCCGCCGAAGACGACTTCACCGCCATCTACGGCCAGGACGAATACAACGCGGTCGCCGACCCCACGCTGCCGCCCGGCGTGGAAATGCCGAAGTCGTACGACCCCTGGGAAAAGCTCAACCGCAAGGTGCACACCTTCAATAACGCGGTGGACCGCACTATCGCGCGGCCGCTGGCCAAGGGTTATGTGAAAGTGGTGCCGCGACCGGTGCGTCTGGGCGTCAGCAATTTCTTCAGCAACCTGGGCGAGCCGATCACCACGCTCAACAGCCTGCTGCAGGGCAAGCCCAAGCAGGCCGGACAATCGCTGGGACGTTTCCTGCTCAATTCGACGCTGGGCATCGGCGGCATCTTCGACCCGGCCAGCGACGCCAAGCTGCCGCGCAAGAACGAGGATTTCGGCCAGACCCTGGGCGTGTGGGGATGGAAGCGTTCGCGCTACGTGGAATTGCCGCTGTTCGGGCCACGCACCATCCGCGACGTGTTCGGTCTGATCGGCGATGCGCCGCTGTCGCCTATCCGCCAGGTGGAAGACGACAAGACGCGTTTCTTCCTGCAGGGCTTGCAGCTGGTCGACGTGCGCGCGCAACTGCTGTCGATCGACGCGCTGCGCGAAGGCGCAGTCGATGAGTACGCGCTGTTCCGCGATTCCTGGCTGCAACGCCGCAACTACCAGATCAGCGACGATCGAAAGAAGTCGGACGACGAGAATCTGCCCGACTATCTGATGGAAGAAGAAGACAATCCCACCGTGCCGATGGACGCGATGCCGGTGATCGTGCCGACGCCGGGGGGTTGATCTTCTTGTTGTTCCCTTCTGCCCTTGGGAGAAGGTGCCCGAAGGGCGGATGAGGGAATGGACCGTCAGTAGTCAGCCAACTTTCCCTGGCGAGTAATTCTCCCTCCCTCATCCGGCGCTTCGCGCCACCTTCTCCCGGAGGGAGAAGGAAAGCGCTACTCCGCCTCGTCCGCAGCCTCGCTTCCCAACAACCCCGGCTCCCCTTCGCTAGGCAGCGACTCCACCTCGCGCAGCCTGCGTTCGATCGCGCGCGTACGTACGCCGGTCTTTTCGATCTGGGTGCTGGCTTGGTCCAGTTTGCTCTTCACCGAATCCAGCACATCGCCGAACTTGGAGAATTCGGTCTTTACCGCGCCCAGGGTCTTCCACACTTCGCTGGACCGCTTTTCGATGGCCAGGGTGCGGAAGCCCATGTGGAAGCTGGTCATTAAAGCGAGCAGCGTGGTCGGTCCGGCCACGGCGATGCGCTGGTCGCGTTGCAGGGCGTCGACCAGGCCGGGGCGGCGCAGCACTTCGGCGTACAGGCCTTCGGTGGGTAGGAACAGGATGGCGAACTCGGTGGTGCTGGGCGGCGAGACGTATTTGTCGCGGATACGCGCCGCTTCCAGACGCACGCGGCGTTCCAGCGCGTCGCCGGCGGCGCGCGCGCCTTCGGCGTCGGCTTTTTCCTGGGCGTCCAGCAGGCGTTCGTAATCTTCGCGCGGGAATTTGGCGTCGATCGGCAGCCACACCACCGAGTCGACCGAAGAGCCGGGGAAGCGCACGGCGAATTCGACGCGTTCGTTGCTGCCGGGCACGGTGGCGACGTTGGCCGCGTACTGGTCGGGGGCGAACACCTGTTCCAGTAAGCCGGCCAGCTGCACTTCGCCGAACACGCCGCGCGATTTGACGTTGTTGAGTACGCGCTGCAGTCCGCCGACGTCGGCAGCGAGTTTGTTCATGTCGCCCAGGCCCTGGTGCACCTGAGCCAGCATGGCGGTGACGTTGCCGAAGCTTTCGGTCAGGCGCGTCTCCAAGGTGGCGTGCAGTTTTTCGTCCACGGTCTGGCGCATCTGTTCCAGTTTGGCGGTGTTGTCGGCCTGCAGTTCCTTGAGCCGCGATTCCAGGGTGGCGCGTAGCTCGCCGATGCGCAGTTCGTTGCGCTGGGTCAGTTCGTTGAGGCGTTGGCTGAGGATGTCGCTGAAGCGCTGTTGTTGTTCGCTGCTTTCCAGGCGTCCCTTGCGTGCGTCCTCGCCCAGGGCTTCGCGCAGCAGGTCCAGGCGCTGGTCGGTGCGGGTGCTCAGTTCGGTGAGGTTGCGGCCGAAGCCTTCGATCCGGGTTTCCTGTTGTTTGGACAGGCTGTCCAGCTGCTCCCGCAATTCGCTACGCCCGCTGCGCTGTTCTTCGCGCAAGGCCAGTTCCATGCGCTGTTCGGGGCGGCGCAGCAGTAGCACGACCAGCAGGAGGACGGCGGCCGCGGCCAGGACCAGGAGGATCAGCAGGAGGGTGTTGGTATCCATGGGGACAGTGTAGCGGGGTCGGTCTCAGGGGTTGAGCCTTGGGGCGTTGTCTGGCTCCCATAACGCTGCATACTGCGCTACGCCTCATTTCTGAGGTCTATTTTTTGTTAGGCGCTCTATGTCCGAATGGTTTGGAATTGCGTATCGAGAGTTCTGGGATGTCCCGCGAGCGGTTGTCGCGCGTCGCGATTCCGATTTGTTTTTCTTCGACTCGCGTTTTGATGAGAGCCTAGATGACTACTTGGATCATTACGAGGTTTGGCGCTTGCCCCCACTATCAGATGAGCAACTCAGCGGTTCGTGGATCGGCCTTGAGAGACTTGCCCTGGAAAGGCTGCCCAATGTGGACCTCCGCGATCTACCGTTTGAAGTTTCGAGTCGCAACACTCCAGATGCTGATGCGGCGCGTTCAAAGTGACGTAGCCCGGGTAGAGCGTAGCGAAACCCGGGGACTCTGACCGGCCCCTTTGCCGCTCATGGTCGATTTGCCCCCGCGCCGTCGCCAGTCGTCTCTTCGCTATACCGTACGTTCCTGGTTTCGCCACGCTCTACCCGAGCTACGTTACATTTGTTGTTAGGAATCTGGTGGGTGTTTGATGAGTAGCGTTGATGATCTTCCGCCTCAACCAATTGACGCGAACGGGAAGCTTCTGTCGCCAGGAGTCCTCGTAACAATCATGGCCGTGGCGTCTTGTGCTCGCGGACTACCGCGGGAAGATCAGGATCGTCTTTCCGCCCTGGTCGGGGAGAAACGAGCAGTCGTCGAAGTTGACCGATTTGGATTTATTTGGCTGTCTTTCTCGACTTCATGCCGAACTGCGGATTTCTGCTTGTTGCCAGTCGAGGTGGCAAGTGAGTGACGTAGGGGCAAAACGCGATGAACCCGAGATTCCGGCTATGTCGCTTCGAGGCGGCAACGCGGTCGACGATTACGCAGCGGAGCCGCCGTTCGATGCGACGCTTGACCAGATCACGCCGGAGTACTTCGAGATGTATTTCTGGGGCATCCACCACCTCGACGCGGAGTCTTGGCGCTTCTACCTGCCGCACTTGCTGCGTTACGCCCTGGACAACATCGCCAATCCAGACTCGAATGCGATAGATGCGTTTCTGTATTCGCTGCGTCCCCCTGACCGCACTCCGCCTCGTTTCGGCGCGCTTACGCCGGCAGAGGAGACAGCAATCGTCACCGCGCTGGACCAACTCGCATTTTCAGAGGAGTCCGCCTGGAAAGAGCCGGCTATGATTGCCCTCGAAGAATACTGGGCGGCCGGGGCCTACTCCGGATGAGTTGACTGGCGCCTGGTGGTTCATTCAAACAAAAGGCATCGCATGAAACAACGCGTCATATTCGTCGATGTAGATGACACCTTGGTCCGCTCGTTCGGATCCAAGCGCATCCCTATGCCTTCCGTCATAGCTCGCGTTCGTGAGCTCTATGAGCAAGGTTCGATGCTCTACCTTTGGAGCTCGGGCGGAGCGGAGTATGCTCAGTCGTCGGCTGTCGAACTGGGGGTACAGGATTGCTTTGTGGGCTTTCTGCCGAAGCCAGACGTATACCTGGATGACCAGTCCGTCGATGAGTGGCGTTATTGCATGCACGTGCTTCCGGGCAATGCTGGTGACGCCTAATACTTCATTCGCGCCAGCCCGCATCGTGGGTCGGTTCAGTTCGGACGGTAAAGCGCAGATGGAATACTACTTCGTACTTGCATTCCTCATGCTTCTTGCTCCATCCGTCCACGCACGCGGCATAGAAGTGTGTCCCGTTTTGCCCGCTAACTCCGGCTTGGAGTGGGAATATCACGAAGGCCCGGATTTTGACGTTTGTTACGCCGGCAAGCCCGGCTCTGACGACAGAGTTCTCGGCATCTATCTGGGCAACCACCCCAGCTTCAAGCCAAAGGAGGGCGTTCGTGTCGGCAAGGGCAACGTGGCCGGCAAGAAAGTGGTCTGGTATCGGCAGGACACCGAGGATAGCTCTTCCGCTTTCGCCCGCCAGACTCTGGTTGTTCTTAATCGGAAGTATGGCTATGTGGCCCACGTGTGGTTGGACGCTGACACGGACCAGGAGTTGCAGGATAGGCTGTCCATCCTTGAACGCATCACCATCAAGCAATGACGGTTATGGATGACACCACCATTTTGTATCGCCCAGTGGGGCCGGAAGAGTTGGAGCTTCTCAAGCAAAGCGACTTCACTCGCTGGCCGCCTCGTCTCCCTGAGCAGCCGATCTTCTATCCGGTCACAAACGAAAGATATGCTTCGGAGATCGCGGAAAAATGGAATGTTAAAGATAGCGGCTATGGCGCCGTGACCATGTTCCGTGTCCGCTCATCATTTATGAGTCGGTACCAGATTCAACAGGTGGGTGGATCTCATCATACGGAGTGGTGGGTTCCAGCCGAGGATCTCGAAATTCTTAACGACAATATTGTTGGCAGGATCGAGGTGATCCGTGAATTTCGCGCCCGACAGCCTTAGGATTTGGATTCACCCAATACGTTCATAACCTGTGCGTCAGTGCCACCTCACTGGAAAAGCCATGACCGAACAAGCCCCTCCCTCCGAATACCTGGTCCTCTCCCGCGGTCAATGGGACAAGGACGCCGCGCCTGCGGACATCCAGGTCGCCATCGACGATTTTTACCTCTGGCTGGAACGCCTGATCGTGGAAGGAAAAATGAAGACCGGCCAGCGTCTGGATACGCCCGGTGCCACGGTTTCCAAAAAGAAGGGCGTGGTGACCGACGGACCTTTCGGCGAATCCAAGGAAGTCGTAGGCGGCTACTGGTTCATCCTGGCCCATAGCTTAGAAGAAGCCGCGCAACTGGCCGCGCAGAATCCGTGCATGCAGTACGGCCTGTTCTACGAGATCCGGCCGATAGACCCCCAAATGGGCAGTGCGTACAACGTGACCAACGAAACGCCCACGCAATGAGGATGAAAGCGATGAAGCACTGGCACACCGTTGTCCTGATGGCGGGGTTGTTGCTTGCCGCACCAGCCGCCGATGCACAGCAATCCGAAGACACCGCACTGGCTGCCGCACTCAAGGCGCAGGCCGATGCCTGGGATGTCGCGATCGTTCGCAAGGACAAGCAAGCCATCGCCGCGAACATGGCCGACTCTTTCCTGCAGATCGACAGCGATGGAAATACCGCCGACAAAGCGAAGTTCATCGAGGAAATCGCGGCGGACGACCTGACCATCCAGCCCTACACCGTGGACGACTTCAAGATCCGCATCTACGGAAACACCGCCATCATCAACGGAAGCACATTGATGCACGGCACCTACCGCGGCCAGCCTTTCACCAGCCATTACCGCTACACCGACATCTACGTCAAAGAGAGCGGCGGCTGGCGGGTAGTGAATATTCAAACCACTCGGGTCAAGTGACTGGTTCCAGGCTTGTTCCGCAAGGCGGATCAAGCCCGGCCTGCCGCTACGCCGCGGATTCCCTATACCATCCCGGCCACTACCCAAGGAGCGGCGCCCGTGACCGACCTCGCCCTTAAGCAATCGATCCTCGACGACGAACACCTGCGCCTGCTCTCCGTCGGCTACTTCATCTCGGCCGGCGTCAGCGCATTCTTTTCTCTGTTCGGCCTGATGTACATGTTCATGGGCGTGACGATGGGGTCGATCCTCTCGTCCGCGGCGAAGAGCGGTCAGCATGCCGATGCCATGCCGCCGCACATGATGGGCTGGATGTTCGGCATCTTCGGCGGCTTGTTTTTCCTGTTCGGCGCGGGCATGGCGATCGCCAAATTCCTCACCGGCAAATATCTCCGGCAACGCCGGTCGCGGACCTTCTGCCGGGTGATCGCCGGCATTAGCTGCCTTTCGATTCCCTTCGGCACGGCGCTCGGCGTGGCGACGTTTATAGTGTTGGGCAAGCCGAGCGTGCAAAGCCTCTTCAATCCCTCCACCGCCGCCTGACTGCCTGCGATGAGCGACTCCGTTCCCACCCTCTACGACTGCGCCGGCGGCCTCGACGCGCTCAACCGCCTGACTACGCGCTTCTACCAACGCGTGCACGACGACGAAATCCTGGCGCCGATCTTCGCGCATATGGATAGCGAGCACCCGCAGCATGTGGCCGCGTTCCTGGCCGAAGTGCTGGGCGGGCCGGCGGAGTACTCGGCCAGCCATGGCGGCCATCCGCACATGATCCGCCAGCACCTCAACCGCTATCTCACCCAGCCGCAGCGGCGTGCCTGGGTCGCGCTGCTGCTGGATACCGCAGACGAACTCGGCCTGCCGGATGATCCGGAATTCCGCTCAGCCCTGGTCGGTTACCTGGAATGGGGATCGCGGCTGGCGGTGATCAACTCCCAGGACGGCGCCGAGGCGGAAGAGAACGCACCGATGCCGCGCTGGGGCTGGGGCGAGTTCAAGGGGCCGTACACGCCGCCCGGCGGCTGATCGCCGCAGCGCACATCGCATCGCCGCGGCCGATGCGCCACTATGTGCCACCTTTTCTTTTCGAAACTCAGGGGCACGCATGCAGACTTGGCTCAGGCGCAAATCGATCGACCAGGTGACCGTGCACGAGGAAGGGCGGCGGCTGGTCCCCACCCTGAGCTGGCCGCACCTGATAGCGCTGGGCATCGGCGCCATCGTCGGCACCGGTATCTACACCCTGATCGGCGTCGGCGCCAACCTGGCCGGCCCCGCTGTGCTGCTCTCGTTCGCCATCGCCGGCATCGTCTGCGCCTGCGCGGCGCTGGCGTATGCCGAAATGGCCACGATGATGCCGGCCGCCGGCAGCGCCTACACCTACAGCTACATCGTGCTGGGCGAAACCCTGGCCTGGATCGTGGGCTGGAGTCTGATCCTGGAGTACTCGCTGGTGGTGAGCACGGTGGCGGTCGGGTGGTCCGGCTACGCCGTGGGCTTCTTGAAAGGACTGGGCGTGGATCTACCGCTGTGGGCGACCGCCGGACCGCACGCCGGCGGATTCATCAACCTGCCGGCGGTGGGAATCGTGTTCGTGGTCGCCGGCATGTTGATGGCGGGCACGCGGGAAAGCGCCACTTTGAATGCGGTGCTGGTGGTGGTGAAGGTGATCGCGCTGGCGATCTTCGTGGCCATCGCGCTGCCGCACTTCGACGCCTCGCGTCTGGACCCGTTCATGCCGTTCGGTTTCGCCAAGTCGATGGGCGCCGACGGCGTGGAACGCGGGGTGATGGCGGCGGCAGCGATTATCTTCTTCGCCTTCTACGGATTCGATGCGATCTCCACCGCCGCGGAAGAAACCAAGAACCCGGAACGCGATCTTTCCATCGGCATCGTCGGCTCGATGGTCGGCTGCACACTGATCTACATGATCGTGGCGCTGGCCGCGGTCGGTGCCTTGAGCTATACCGTGTTCGGCAACAGCCCCGAGCCGCTGGCGCTGATCCTGCGCGAACTGCAGCAAGGCAATGCGGCCACGATCATCGCCGCCGCTGCCGTCATCGCGCTGCCGACCGTGCTGCTGGCGTTCCTGTACGGCCAGAGCCGCATCTTCTTCGTGATGTCGCGCGACGGCCTGCTGCCGCGCGGGCTGTCGAAGGTGAGCAAGCGCACCGGCACCCCAATCGCGACCACGCTGTTCACCGCGATTCTGGTGGCCGCGCTGGCCGGTGTGGCGCGTCTGGACGAAATCGCCGCGCTGGCCAATGCCGGTACGCTGGCCGCCTTCATTGCGGTGTCGGTCTGCTTGCTGGTGTTGCGCAAGCGCGATCCCTCGCGCCGCCGTGTGTTCCGCACGCCGCTGGCATGGGTGGTGGGACCGATCGCGATCCTGGGTTGCCTGTACCTATTCTGGAGCCTGCCGCAGAAGACCCAGCTGTGGTTCCTGGTGTGGAACGCGATCGGCATCGTGGCGTATCTGGTTTACGGGCGGCGCGCGAGTCTGCTGGCGAAGGGCGGGGATGCTTAAGCTCTTGCCTCCCCCTTTGTAAAAGGGGGATTGAGGGGGATTTGCTCTTGATTTTGCTTCTTTGATAAAAAGAGCAAAAGCAAGATCAAAAGCAAATTCCCCGTCAGCTGCTACGCAGCTGCCCGCCCCCTTTTTCAAAGGGGGCAACATCAGAACACCCGGCAGAACACCGCTTTCAAGTATCGCGATTCCTGCACATGCGCCATGAACGGGTGGTCGGCGCCCGCACCTGAGACTTTCAGGATCTGGATGGTACGGCCGGAGAAATAGGCCGCGCGGCGCAGCATGTCCAGGAATTCCTGTTCGCCGACCAGGCCGGTGCAGGAGAACGTGGCGAATAGGCCGCCCGGTTTCACCACACCCAGCGCCAACTTGTTCATGTCCAAGTATTTCTTCAGCGCCGCGATTACCTGCTCACGGTCGCGGGTCATCTTGGCCGGATCCAGGATCACCACGTCGTACAGATCCTTGGCATTGCCGGCATCTCGCAGCCACGGGAAGATGTCGGCCTGCACGAATTTCAATTTGACGTCGTTGAGCTTGGCGTTGCCTTTGGCAATCGAGATCACGTCCTCATCGATGTCCACGCCGACGACTTCCCCGGCGCCGCGCACCTTGGCGTACACGCCGAAGCCGCCGGTGTTGCAGCAAAGATCCAATACCCGCTTGCCGGTGACCTGGTGCGAAAGCCACTCGCGGTTCTCGCGCTGGTCGGCGAAGAAGCCGGTCTTGTGCGCGCCAGCCGGATCGGCGCGGAAACGCACGCCGTATTCGGTGATGATCGCCGGGGCCGGTGGTTCGGTGCCACGAAAATCGAACGATTCCTGCTTCTGCACATGCTCCTCGGCGAAGCTGTAGAAGCGCGCGCCGGGGAACTGTTCCTTCAGCGCTTCATAGATCCACTCGCGGTGGCGGAACATGCCCGCGCTGAAGAACTCGACCACTAGCAGATCGTCGTAGCGGTCCACGACCAGGCCGGACAGGCCGTCGCCTTCGGCATGCACCACGCGCCAGGCGTTGGACACTTGGTCGAGTTTGAGCACGTCGCGGCGCAGGGAAACCGCGTCGGCGATCTTGCGCGAGAACCAGCCGGCGTCGACGGGAACGTCGGGGTCGATTTCCAGGATGCGCACGGCGATGCGCGAATGGCCGTTGTAGAAACCACGGCCGATCCATTCGCCTTCCACGCCGATCACGTCGACGAGGGTGCCGGGCTTGGGCTTCTGTTCGGGTTTGGCCACCAGTTTCTGGAAGATCCAGGGATGGCTGGAACGCCAGGCGTTCTTAAGATGTACGGTGGGGAGAGGCGTATTCATGTGGATATTCTACTTGCTGTTCCCTTCTCCCTCCGGGAGAAGGTGGCGCGCAGCGACGGATGAGGGAAGGAGAACTACTCACTGGGAAAGCTCGCTGCACGGGGAAAGTCCATTCCCTCATCCGCCCTTCGGGCACCTTCTCCCGGTGGGAGAAGGAAACACCATGGCATTCTCCCGTACCTGCGGGATTCATTATCCCGGCCCGCCCCACCCTTGCATTCCCGCGACCCGTCGCCATCCCTTTCGCATGGACCCACATCATCCCGACGATCCGCGCTACGACGCCGAAACACAGGCCAAGGTCGACCGCCGCCGCCTGATCCGCGCGTTGAACGTCAGTCTGGCCTTCGTGCTGGGGTTGGTCATGATGTATTCGGCGCAGGGCAGTTTCGACTGGGCGCCGTTCGCCGTCGCCCCACACAGCGTGCAAGGCCTGCTCGGTATTCTCACTGCGCCGCTGCTGCACGGTTCGGTGGAACATATCGCCGCCAACAGCGTGGCCTTGCTGATGCTGGGCACGCTGGCCGGCAGCGTGTATCCGCGCGCCACATTATGGTCGCTGCCGCTGCTGTGGCTCGGCTCGGGACTGGGCGCCTGGTGGCTGGGCGATGCGGGATCGCGCCATCTCGGCGCCAGCGGCGTGACCCACGGATTGATGTTTCTCATCTTCATGCTGGGCGTGCTGCGCCGCGACCGGCCCGCCATCGCCACCGGCATGATCGCGTTCCTGTTCTACGGCGGCATGCTGCTGACGGTATTGCCGCACGAACCCGGCGTGTCCTGGCAATCGCACCTGGGCGGCGCAGTGGGCGGCATTCTCGCCGCGTTGCTGTTCCGCAGACTGGATCCGGCGTTGCCGCGCAAGCGCTATAGCTGGGAAGACGAGGAAGAAAATCTCGCGCCGCTGGACGACGAACTGGAACCGCCCGCACCGCGTCAGGTGCCGGTGTTGTGGAACCGCAGCGAACGGGAAGACGAACGCGGCGTGGTGTTGAAGTTCCCACCGCGGGAATAAGGAACGCGTAGGAGCGACGTGAGTCGCGAAACGTATGACGATCACGTGTGACGCGATCGCATCGTTGGAACTTCGCGACTCACGTCGCTCCTACGACATAGCGAACGATCCATCGAACCCTCCTCCCGTGCGGAGAGGAGGGCCATGCGACTTAGAACTTGGCGTTGAACTCCACGCCCACCGTACGCGGCTCGTTGATGAAGCCGGTGAGGTTGTTGAAGTCGATACCGCCGACGATGCGGGTCTGGTCGGTGATATTGCGGCCGAACAACGCCACGCCGTAATCGCCCTGGTTCCAGTTGTAGCCGACGCGCAGGCCGCCTTCGAGCGAGGACTTGCCGGTGAACTCGATCGAATCGTAGAGGAAGAAGTTCACTTCGCTGCGGTAGGCCCAGTCGGTGAACACGTAGAACTCGCCGCCCTCGCCCACCGGCATGGCCCAGCGCGCGGTCATGTTGTGTACCCACTTGGGCGCCTGCGGCAGCGAGTTGCCGTCGATGAGCCGACCGCCGTTCGGACCAACTGGATCTAGCGGCGTGCACACGGCGCCACACTGAGCCACTTCCAGGTCCGCGTCCCTGATTTCGGTGTCGTTGTAGCTGCTGCCCAGAGTGACCAGCAGGTTGTCGGTGACGTAGGCCTGCAAGTCCACTTCGAAACCCTTACCCACTGATTCGTCGGCGTTGAGCAGGATGTTGGCGTTGCCGGTGGATCCGCCAACGGCAGTCAGCTGCTGGTCCTTGATCTTGTAGTAGAACAGTCCCGCGCTGATACGCGCGCGCTTATCGAACAGGTCGGCCTTCACTCCGGTTTCGAACGACGTCACCGTCTCCGGATCGGCCACCGACTTGGCGTTGAAGGCGCCTGCGGCCTGGATGCTGCTGCCGCGGAAACCAGTAGCCGCGCGCGCGTAGACGTTCACGTCTTCGTTGACCGCGTAGGTGGCCGACAGGTCCCAGCTGACCTTCTTGTCCTCGGGCGAAGCCGACAGGTCGCCGTCCGGTTCCAATGCCGCCAGTTGGGCCAGCGTGCATTTGCCCTGCAGTACGCACGGCACGAAACCGGTGTTCCAGTAATCCTCGACGGTCAGATCCTTCTCATCCACGGTGTAACGCAGGCCGCCGCGCAGTTCGAGCTTGTCGGTCGCCTGCCAGGTCACCGCGCCGAACACCGCCCAGGCATCGTTGGTCTGGCGGATGCGTTCGTAACCGTCCTGCGCGCTGCCGGCCAGCGTGTCGTGGCTGAAGCTTTCGACCTTGTAGTCTTCCTTGAAGTAGAACAAGCCGGCCTGCCAGTTCACCTTGCCGGCGTAATCGGACTCGATGCGGAATTCCTGCGTCCACTGCGAATGGTCGGGGATGCCGTCGGCCGTTTCGGACGCGAACGGAAGTTCCGGGGTGAAGTAAGGTCCGGAACCGCCGTCGATGTCGCCACGATTGATCGTCTCGACGCTTTCGTAACCGGTGATCGAATACAGGTTGTAGTCGCCCAGGTCCCAGCGCAGTCGCGCGCTGGCGCCCTGAGATTCGAGTTCGGAGTAGTTCAGGCCGTCCTGCGACACCTTGTCCACATCAAAGCCATCGACCAGGTTGTTGGTGCCCGGTTCGATGATGTTGGCGCGGAACAGGCGTGCGGTGCCGTTCAATTTACGGGCGTGCGCGTTGAGCAGCGCTTCGAAGGTGTCGCCTTCGTAGAGGAACTGCACGCGGCCTGCGGACTCGTCATAGCCTTCGTAGCCATCGTTCGGACCCGGATAAGTGTTTTCCACCCAATCGTCGCGGCGCTGGTACAGCAGTGCGGCGCGCGCCGACCAGCGTTCGCTCAATGCCCCGCCCATGGCGCCTTCCACATTCCACATGTTGTCGCTGCCGTAGCCGACCTTGGCGTAACCCGTGGTTTCCTGCGACGGCTTGGCGGACTCGAACTTGACCACGCCCGCCGGCGTGTTGCGGCCGAACAGCGAACCCTGCGGTCCGCGCAGCACTTCGACTTGTTCCAGATCGAACAACGGGAAGCCCTTCAAAATCGGGTTTTCCTGAACCACGTCGTCGTACACCAGCGACACCGGTTGCGAGGTGTTGAGGCGGAAGTCGGTGTTGCCATAACCGCGGATATAGAAACGCGGGAAGGCGCGACCGAAGGAGGATTCGATATTGAGGCTGGGCACGCGTCCGGACAGGAAGCGGATGTCGGTGCCGCCCGAGGCCAGCACGTTCAGCTGTTCGCCGCTGACGGTGCTGATGGACACGGGCACATCCTGGATGTTCTCGACGCGACGCTGTGCGGTGACTTCGACCGCGTCCAGCGTGGTGGCTTCGCTGCTGGCCGGGACTGCCGGCGTGGCGGTGTCCTGGGCGTAAACGGTGCCGAACGGCAACAGGGCGGCAATGGCGAGGGCGAGTCGATGCGGACGCACGGACGAGGAGCGGCTAGAGGGCATGTTGGCTTCCGGAGGGTGGTGGAAGGAGGCGGGCGTTTAGCACCTGCATGTTGCAGGACAGCAACAGACGAGGCAATGGACTCAGGCCCCATTTAGCCTAACTCTTTAACGAATATTTGACAAAAAGGGGCGTGCGGATAATCCTGCCGGCCGCCCAATGACGGGTGGAACTTCAAAATAGGGAATATCTTGATGAACAAGTCTGTATTGCTAGCCTCCGCTATGGTCCTGGCCGGTCTGTCTTCCTCCGCCGCGGCCGCCGAAGGCTGGTACGTGCGCGGCGAAGCCGGCACCACCACCCTCGAAATCGACGGTTCTGAAGGCGACGACGACACCTTCAGCGCACGCGGCGGCTACTTCTTCACCCCGAACGTGGCGGTGGAAG
>Ga0307513_10000062_pt1 | contig 144339 bp, 164 predicted proteins | sample 15_EM_MG_FD_202174 | JGI IMG/M metagenome (GOLD analysis project Ga0307513, IMG submission 202174) | Populus trichocarpa ectomycorrhiza microbial communities from riparian zone in the Pacific Northwest, United States - 15_EM | ecosystem: Host-associated > Plants > Roots > Unclassified...
CCCGCCCACCCGACAAATGTCTCGCTATGGCAGGAAAAAACGGTCTCCGCACCAAAAAATCCACACCAGCGAGATGCAGAGACACGGACTCATCCTCAGGTCTTCCTCGATAGCGAATATTGCAAAACCTATGGACCCACGAGCTGCATGGTGGAATTATGATGGGATGTGGAGGTTCGGTGCTGTCCAACGCGACGACATTCAAATCACGACAAATCTCCTGCCCAACGGCCACCACTGCGCAGCTTTCTTGATTTATCGTTGTAGCAATTACTAATATGTACAATTCGTCCTTACCAGCTATATTCTTCGCCGGGTTTGCCCCTTTTCCGACCCCCCACGGGTTTCTTGTTATCGCATCTTTTTTTTTTCTACAAACTATCAATAATTAGCGGCGGGCCATGTTCCTTGCCACCTTGTATGTCTATCCCGCCTATTCCACGCAGCATCCATTATATGTGCAGATTGTTCTCGCCGTGGCTGCAACTGTGTTCTTTTTGGCGGGGACAAACAGATGTAAATAACGCCACCGGAGCTGGCGCGGGTTGCCCATCACCACATAAATGTCCCGGGAATTACGTGCAGGGGGTATCCTAGATAAGCTGCCATTTTGCGACGAAGTATTTTCCTCTGACAACGCCTCTAGCCCGGAACGGGTGTCTCGTCAGGTCGGTCCACGCATTCGTGGTGTGTGTCACTTAACGGGCGCTTCAACCCACTGTGGTTCCATATGGGCCACCATGATCCACGACAACGCGACCCATCATGTTCTCAAGATCAGTGAACTGTCAAGGCTCATCGCCAGTCACCTCGTCCTCACCAACCAAAAAAGCGCCGTCAATCTCGCTCGCGCATGCCGGTACCTCGAAGAACCGACCCTCAGCATATTATGGGGGGCACAGCAATGGTCGTTGTGTACCCTCCTGAAGGTGTTGCCCAAGGGAACTTGGGAGTACCCGTCGCCCGATGAAGATATGGTATGTTGCCCCGGTCCCCTGCCGAGGGAGGTCGAACGCTGATGTTTTGGGTTACCGTGCCAGTTCACGATCGTGGGAGATCCGTCACCGGTGGCTTGGGGCAGAGTTTGGCGCTATGCATCTTGGATGCGCCGAGTTGACGTGGGGGAATGGCCAATCCTTGGGGGAGACACATTTCTCAAATTGCGACTCAACTCACCCCCTAGCGGGTGGTTTCCGGCACTGCGGGCTTTACGGTGGCACATCAGAGAAAACAATCTTCCTTACGCCGACCTATTCTTCTCTCCGCACTTGGAGGAGATTTACATCATCACACCGTTCTCATGGGACGCGTGGGGGGTTCCTCTAGGTATTCTGCCAGCTATTGCCTCGGCCTTCTCAACTTTGCCGACATCAAATCTCAAATCCCTGGTGACGCACGGGCGGACTGGGATACCCTGTGCATATCTCATGGATTCGTTGTCCTCTGTCGTGATGCGCTGCGGACCATCATTCACTCGACTTCACTCCCCGGTCCCGTTGTCAGACGCGGCAGTAAACCATCTGATGCAGCTTCCTCACCTCTCCACCTGGGTGATCCGCAAACCTCCGCCCAGCTACTCTTCCTTATTCTTGCCTCTCACTTTCCCTCCCCTCGAAACACTGATGATACTCAAGGATGGCGTCGTACGCGGATGGTTTTCACTGTTCAATCGTTTAGAGGAAGGCGTTTCCACCACTCAAGAGGTGGCTCCACTGTCCAAAGTGAAACAATCATTGAAAGCCCTGACCATCAAGTACCTTCCTGGTCTCACGGCGGACACCTCCCTCGCCTCCCCGATTCAAAGATTCCGGAACTTGACTCATCTCGACGTAGACATTGACTGTCACGAGGGCCAATGTACCTTCAAGTTGAACAACGATGATGTCACCGAACTAGCCGTGGCCCTACCTCGTCTGGAGTCTTTCTGCTTCGGACGCACGTGTCGCAGCAACACCTGTGCCACGACCGTCGCGTGTCTCCTTCCGATTTCTGTCCATTGCCTTGGGCTGCAAGTTATGGAGATCCACTTTAACACCACAAACATTGTTGAGGATTTCAAGGGGATTCCGGAGGACCCCCGATTACAACATCTACGTTCCCTCCCAAGATGCCAGCTTCGCTCACTGGGTGGCTGTTATAAAATGCCACTCATCCTCGATGAACCCGGTGTTGAAACTGTAGCAAAAGGAATGATCGATATCTCCCCATCCTTGAGGCGCCCTGGTGGGGGTGGGAGTTGGGTTGAACTCGCTGATAAAATTGAGGAGCTTCGGGAGATGTGAAAACTCCCGGTACATCTTTGGTGAGTGTAGCCTGATGTTTATCTTCGCCAGACGCATTTCTGAATCATACGTGAAGCGCGAATTACCTTGCTTGCAAGGTTTCCCTGATCCCCCTATATTATAAGCGCGTGTCGCTGGTAAAGTGAACATTTTGACGGTGCATATGTTGCTCAAGGGCAGGCGCGGGGATCAGCATCAGTAGGCCGGCCACCGGTCCTCGGCAACAATGGCCGTTGTCGACTCGCTGGACATTAGACCGCGTACCGTGTATGCATGCATTTTATTTCTACAATTACATCGGTGTCATTTTGGCCTACCATTTCCTCATGACAATTCGAGCCTTTCATCCTCTTCGACTAGCTCTGGTACATGAGTCTGTAGAAACGTGTCGTCGTCAAAGTCTCGCAGTGGCTGGATAGTATTCCACCCGGAGTTACATGAGAGAGCAACATATAGGTTGAACACTGAAGAGTGAAAGCCCGGATGTAGGAGGAGATGTGATTAATGTTTCGAAGTCCGGTTCACGTCCGGTTCGGGAAAAATCTGGCAAACACGGACGGGGAACTTGACCGTAGTTCCCAATGGCCCTGAATGCGAACGCGCGTTCGGTTCAGGTTCGAACGTTGAATGCATTGGTAGCAAGCAATTTCCTATTGAGACGGTAGACAGGGCTCGTAGCACGTCCTTTATGTATTTGTCCAAGTCGCCATTTTGGCATTGTTTGCCAATTTTTCAGCTACAGCCCCCTGACGACATTTCTCCTTACAGTGTGCCTTAAGAGACTGCAGACACAAGTACTGATGTTTTTCCTCCGGACTTTTCCTCTCTCAGTGTTTGTTCCCCTTGTGCAATTACCTGGTAAAAATCCAGCGAGTTTCACCTGGCACTGGACCGGAATCGGGGCCACGGGTCTCCGTTCTCACGTCTTCCACATGCCGAGACCTACCCGCGATCTATGGTGTGTGCACAATCATTTTGGTTACAACTATATGCCTTGTGAGTATGTTACAAATGCAACTTGACCCAGTTCCGTGTGTGTCCGGCGCTTCCGCTTCTCCTTCCGTCGATCCCCGTCCAGAACACCAGCTTAGTGGTGTCGTACCAATGCAAGAAAGGAGGGTATGTGACACAGAGAGCTGGTGTAGTCGGGGTAGGGATCGGCGTTGTAGGGTATTTGGGCGTCGCTGAAATGACTCGAGGTGGAAGGCTAATATGACAGAGACTCGACCAAAGCGTCCACAATCCTGACAGGATCCGGCATCTGAAACTTTTCGTATGAGAGGCCGTTAGGGACACTGCAGAAGAAGTATGTCAGTGGGTGCTTGTCATTGGAAAGCGGCGTACTCACTCCCATCCGGCGATCCTCTGAATTGGCGCCTTGAGTTTCAAAAAGCACCGCTTCTGAATTTCAGCTCCAATTTCCGCGCCGACGCCCGCAGTCTTGCCTGCCTCGTGAACGATGACCAGCCTCCCTGTCCGATTGACGCTCTCCTCGATAGTCCTTACATCCCAAGGAAGGATAGTTCTTATGTCGATAAGTTCGACTTTCGCTTTTCTCAACGACTCCGGAATGTGTTTCGCTAGTCCCTCTGGAGGGGTATTCAAAAAGTTGATTGCGGTTTCGCAATGGTAGACTGGCGTGCCCCATGTGAGGAGGGTGATATCAGATCCAGGTATTAGTGTCTCCGCTTGTCCCAGCGGAATTGAATAATCGTCAATGGGCACTTGCTCGACTGCAGAACGGTAGAGAACCTTCGGCTCCATGAATATGACAGGGTTCGGATCTCGGATTGAAGAAATCAAAAGTCCTTTGGCTTGGATTGGCGAGCGTGGAATCACAATCTATCATAAAGGACGTGTCAGGCACGATCACGCAAACGTGAAGTAGGAAGGTATACCTTTAGTCCAGAAGCGCCCATGAAGAATCCTTCGGGACTTTGAGAATGATATAGTCCTCCGTGGCCGACCGTCATGGTTGGTGTACGAACGGTCAGCGCCCCAACGTTGAACTGGCCTCCCGATCGGTAGCGATATTTGGCAGCTTCGTTAACAAGTTGATCGAATGCGGGGAGGATGTAGTCAGCGAACTGAATCTCAGCTATTGCGGTTTGACCCATTGCTGCAAACCCAATACCAAAACCCGCTATGCCTTGTCTGAAGAGGGAGGGACAGAATGAGCGAGGAAATTAAGCTCCGGAGAGCAGAAGATGCGCATACAACGTACTCTGTGAGTGGGGTATTGAATACCCGTTCGCGACCAAACTCTTCGGCAAGTCCGAGCGTGCACCTGAACACTCCACCAAAGCCTACATCTTCTCCAAACACGATAGCGGAGTCGTCTTTCGTGAGGATTATGCTCAATGCGTCCCGGATGGCTTGGTATGTGTTCATCTTCCGTGTCTCGCGACCTCCACCAAGGTCCGAAGTGGATGTGGGAGCATCATCCGTCCACTTGATACCTGGGGTCTTGAGCGACGATTCACGAGTTGCGCGGAGGAGGTTCGTCCTGTTGAGGTCCAGCCGACCGTCTGCGGGTGGAGCTCCGGCCGAGGTCGATTCCTGCCGGGAGTTTACCGTTCTCACCTGTGCCGAGGGAATTTAGCAGGAATTTACGGTGCAAAGAAAAAAAGGACGACAGACCGATAACCTCGGGACAGTTTTTGTCCAGGACCTGGCAGAGGGGCGCAGCATAATGTTTGTCGGTTGATGGAGGAGTAAGGAAGGAGGAGGATTAGATCCGGCTTCGAGTTGATCTCCTCCAGCTGTTCAAATACCCGACCTGGCTTCTCAGTCTCCGACACCTCTCAATATCTTTGGCCTAGACGACAAAGGATCGTGGCGGATGGAGAACGACTCGACATTCGTCGCTCCGGAGGGCGTGTACTCCGTCATCGAGGAACACAGACCATCCGCCGTTAACCCCCACGTAACCAACACCAACACCCCGCCAGCATCATACCCCACGAAACTATCGACTATTCTTATTAGGTACCCCGCACACAATAAGGCGAGTGGGTCACAAGCGTTCGCTCAGCTGCTTGGGGGAGGGAAGGAAAAGGACGCGAAGAAGGACAAGGGCAAGCCTGACGACAAGGACAACCATCTCAAGCCCCCCGCCAAGGACCGTGAGGACGGCGTCAGCCTCTCTAGTAGCGATACCCAGGAGGACGCCGGGAATGCATCCCCAGATCTCTCTGCGGGGAACCCTCCCGCACCCGAGGTCGGGAACACTCCCGCCCATGAACACCTAAACACCATCTTCTCAACCCATTCATCCTCAAATGTTGCCAGTGGCAAGAAGAAAGCCAGCACCCGCCCGAAGCACAGCATCCGCACCACCTCATCGACCTTCGTCTCCAGGGTTCAGACCGCAGAGGGATTCGCGAAACACCTGCAGTCTCGACAGGGGGAAGTTACATACGTGTTTTATAACCACCTCAAGAGCTTTGTATGGACAGAAGTCGGGAGTAAAGTCAAGGTTCGCCCATCCCCTAACTCATTATATACCCTCGGGACCGCTAAGAAGCCATCATTTTTCCTGGGCCAACGCAGGAGCCACTTGTTCGGCTGTTCTTCTCTGCCTACCCAACGTGCCACGACGTCAATCCCGCCACGGCGTCTCCGGACCGAATGGATATCATTATCGGTTTCAATACTGGGGATATCGTCTGGTTCGGTATGTCAGTCCATCCGTAGTGTATCCTAACCGGAGCCTTACACTTCCTTGGTGGTGAACAGACCCGATCTCAAACAGGTACTGCAGGTTAAACAAACAGGTCTGTCGTCCCACACAAATCACCCTTCCATCTGATCGGGCTGTCGTTGATACCATTTGATGCTTTGATTGGGGTATTCCAGGGTCGTATCTCTAGTTCACGGTGTACAGCTGTACGCTGGGTACCCTCATCCCAGACGCTCTTTCTCGTGGCACATGCAGACGGGACTGTCATCGTGTACGACAGGGACCGGGAAGACGGAGCCTTCGTCCCTCAGGAACCCAGTCTGTCTTCTACCTCTGCCTCGACACCCTCGAATGGCAGCGGTTCCCTGTCAAATTCATCACAAGGGGAGTGGAACCCGCTTGACAGTATACTCGTCACGTTACCTCCGTGGCATCCTGTATCTGTCGCAAATAGTGCGGGAAAGTCGGATCGGGACAAGTCGGCTAAGAACCCAGTGAGCCACTGGAGGGTGTCCAAACGAAGTGTCATAGGTTAGATGTTCATGGTGGGCTTCTGGAAGCGGCGCTGACATCTACTAGATTTCGTGTTCTCGCCGGACGTGAAGTACGTTGCGGCGATCTCTGAGGATGGCTGTCTACGGGTAATCGATGCTATGGCAGAGCAGTGAGTTTCTGTCAGAACCTCTGGGGGACTATCGTTATGGATCAAATCCCGTCAGGCTTGTCGACTGTTATGCCTCATATTTTGGTGCACTCACAGCTGTTGCGTGGTCGCCCGATGGCAGGTTCATACTGGTAAGGATCGAATACGAATCTGGATACGTTCTTATTAACGTCTTCGGATAGACCGGCGGTCAGGATGACCTGATAACAATCTACTCACCCTGGGAACAACGAGTAGTCGCCAGGTGTCAGGGACACTCTTCTTTTGTCTCTGGATTAGCGTTTGACGAGATACGGTGCGATGGGAGGACATACCGGTTCGGAAGTGTTGGAGAAGATAACAAGTTCATCTTGGTATGCCATGGTTTCACTTCCGCCTCCTCGTGACTGAACGCGTGCTTTAGTGGGACTTTTCGAGCGGATCACTCCACAGGCCAAAAGTTCGTCTCCCTTCACGTGGGCCTCTGACTTCGTGTAGCTAATTGCACGATCCCAGGCAACACATCACCAGAGACTTTCTATGGCCTCCAGCCTTTCCTTGGCCGTTCGCCGTCGGGGCGACTCAATCGTGAACCTCCCACCTGGTGGACTCGTCGACAGCAAACTCCCACCGCTTCTACACTACCACCCATCCCCATCACGAAACGAGGTGGCAGTTGTCCAGCCCGTCCTTGTCAAGGCATTTGACGCAGACCTTCTGACTGATGTGAAATTTATTTCGAATGCGGTGGTGACAGCAAACAAGGGAGGGTTGATCAAATACTGGGTGAGACCGTTACCTGCCACCAGGAGGTCACCACACCATGCATCGACCGTGCATACGGGCCCTAGTGCGGGTGCTTCTAAAGGTGTCGATTTGCCCCCGATTAGACAAACCTCAGGAGGAGTGATTTCCTTGGGAATCTGAAACCCCAGGTGCATCAGCAATATTATACGGGACCTACTTATGACTTCCTTTTTGTTCACGTTGATTTTGCGTAATATCTAGACAGGCGAGAGGGGTAACTTATTTATCGCCCATTGTTTCTGTCATATCCATGTAGGTAGTTATCTTATTCCCACCCTGTAGACCTAGGCCTGTTGTTCTAGTGTGGACCTGCGTGTTGTCATCGCTGTTTGTACCAGTTTCTGCCATGCTTGTTGGGGAATGCGGGACAGGGACGCTTGTTATTTACATCAAGGTTGACATGATATACATGCACGCTTTTCTCCGCCTCACCCTCGCGAGGACTATTTTCCCGGTGACTCGTATCCACGCGCTTGGGCTGACCTACTCGGGTGCAAACTTTGAGACGAGGGATTGAGCAACGATTGAGTGTATCGTTGCACATCGCTCCTGGCAAGCCACCATGCACTATTGGTTCCACGGTTTAGGAAACGGTACCCGTAATTCGGTGGAACTGACCTCAAGGCCTTGTTTCGGGGACATGGTCCCATTTTGCCAGACGTTTGATACTACGTTCAGAGCAGGCATACACGCCAATACCAATGTACTTGAGCCCGCGGTGGCTTCTTCGTGATTGGGGTCGAGCCAGATCTCTTCGCCCATCAATGTCTACGATCCCGAGGGGTTCTTTAAGCTCATGAGCAGGAGTCGAGTTAGGGATTGGCTTACCGCTGCGCAGGACATCACAAGTCCTAGCATCTCAATACCCGCATCTGCAAGAGCTGTACTGGCTGCAACGGTTCCTGTGGCCACACAGGAATCAATCCCATCGTTCTCAATGATAGTCAGGAAGACGTCGATGGTGGATTTGGGGAAAAGTTCGAGGCGGATGCTCGGGACGAGAGATTGGTGGATGAGGACTGCTATCGAGCGATCTTCCGCGTCCTGAACCATGAGGGCTCATGAAAGGTGATTGAGTGAGTAAGTGAAGGAGACGTACTCGTATCGGTGCGCGACGCCTGTGACAGGAAAATGGGGCAAATTTCACTTGCACGTTCAGGCGGCCACGCTCGCTGTAACCTGTGCTTTTGGACTGGCAGGGACCATACCTACACTACGCCGTTTAGTCTGTCGCCACAGCACTGGAAGGCAATTGGCCATGCACGTACACCGCACACGCAATCTTTGTCCGTTCAGTTTCGATGTAAGCCGAGCCATTTGCTTGGGTGATCAGACCAGGTTGAAGAACTGTTGATGCAAGGTAAGCAAAGGTGGTTAGACCACCGAGGCTGCATGGAGACTGAAATGACCTACAGATCGGTCGTATATCATGAGGTTGTCTCGATTGCCTCGGCTTTCCAGGACGCCACTTCGTCTCATCCTCGCTGTCATCAGCAAATACTGGCGAGGAACTCTCCTCGGGGCCATTTATCCGTCGTCGGTCAAAGTTGGTTGACATTTCGAGGGACTGGGCGACGGGATTTTGGCTGGCGATAATTCGTGGTCACGTGAAACCGCGATCTGCGTCCGTTGAGATCATCTTTTTCAAACTCCGACCTATCTCGGCGCCGGATCCCCAGACCCATTCCCCAATCCCTTTCTTCCAAAGACCTCCATCTTCATAGTAACTCGTATCAACAGATGCAAGCCCAAGCCACAAGGCCATCGGCAACGCGTCTGGAGGTAACGATGGACCCACAGAGAAGCTTGATTGATGCTAATCCCCTACCAAGGCAACGCTCACGGCAGAGCAGAGTCTACAGACTGTGCAGACTTTGTTACAAGCCGGCCTTGGGTGTATCATGTACTTAAGGTGAGCCGACTTTTCTCCCCGGCTTTTTCTTTCTTTTGCTCACACGGGGTGTAGAGACTTGCTCCCAGAGGACAACTTTAGTGAAAGTGCGTGCTACTCTCCAAACCTACGGAGTTCTTGTGAGACTCAACGACGCGCTCCAGGTTACCTGACCTCCTCGAGTGCTCCGGGTCTCTCGAATGAACCCTCACAAAGTGGCTCTTTTTCTTCTCCAACTACCCCGAAGCAGACTGTTAGCAGTTTTAAGATTAGATCCATTAAGCGCGGTTTCACGGACGAGGCAGATCAGTTACTCAATTGCCTGGTACTCGTTCAAGCCCCATAGCCTCCTTCTTCTAATATTCTTTGCTTCAGGAACGCGGTATCTTCGATGCCGTAGAACGCCAGTACCTCAAAAGTTTTGTGTTCGCGATTTATCTTGTAAGCAATCATTTTCAACCAATTGTGAATATCTGGTTGATTGTCCTGGTTAGGACAATAACAACCCGAACAAGTTGGGTTTCAGCGCATATAATCAGGTTCTCGCTCATATATGTGCTTCTAGTATCGTGGAATCATATACGTTCAACTTCAGTGTAAGTCGGATGGCTCGACCCCAGGCCCTTCTAATGCCCATTTCAGTACTTCGAGGTTCCTGGTACCGACATCAAGGTTCCGGTGATGAGCCTCGGGGAAGATCTCATGAAGATGTCACTCAACGATCCCGTTCATGTTGTAAATAAGCCCGTCAGGTCCCCAACGCTCGGGGAAGTCAAGAAAAGTCTTAGAGTGCGCGGAGAATTACTTTTCGGAATCCCAGCTAATTACCATCTTATAGTCTCTTGCTAGGCGGCTGATCCACGCGGCAAATCAAATGGACGAACTTCCGAGTTCGGATTTTTTTCATTGTCTCTAGCTGGCAGCTGCTGATTCTGAGTGTAGAACGTCGTTTTGCGGCCTTCAAATTGTTCTACTATGACCATACTCCAGATGATTACGAACCCCCTCATTTTAGGAAGGGCGATGCGGATACAGATCGATGGTATTTCACTACCCATGATATGACAGAAGTCCCCGAGCGGACGGACGTAGGGAGACTCGAAACGGGTTGGCATTCGTGAGTTCATACAACCATTCTTCAAGCCGTTGCACTGGAGACCTTCTTATGATAGGGTCGAGGTCCAAGTCGCATCGATTACTAGCTTCCTACCCAGTTCCGACAATAACAGAGGGGAGTACTTGGGGACGGTTCGCGGGCCGGGAATCCCCTCTTTCCTGACGCCTCTCCAAGAATCTGAACTCCGTAGGAAGCAAGCCAAGGCACAGATCAGAGATGCTGAAAAAAGGAAAGTGATATTCGAGGCGGATCCTTCGCTAGCCGCGGAGATCACCAGGGAGGTAATCGACCCAGAAGTACCGCTGGGTGTCATGGACAACGAGGGAAATATCGTTACCAAGCCAATGGACGTGACTCCTGCCGTCGTAACGTCTGGCGGGAGAGTGGTTTCAGAGGAGAGAATCATCGACGCTGGTCACGTCGAGAAGTGTGTAACGGACGTTCGCGAACTGGTGGGTAACTTACTTCAATTATAAATGACCGTTGTGACCTTCGTTCAGGCTTGTTCGTCCTATGAGATTGACATGGAAAAGACGCAGACATTACCCTCGACTCAGCCGATGAATGACGAGGGAACGGAGGAGGGTTTAGAACCAGTCCCTGTGACCCAGACTTCTACCCTCGCAGGCATTAGTCACGGGGTTAAAACCCAAATTCTCAAGAACATGGTCGATAGTTTACCCCCAAGCAGTCAAATGAATGAGTCGGAGATGTTGGGTTTGTCTATCCTCTACACACTAGCCGGGAATGATCTCATTCAACCCCACAGACCTCGAAACCCAGAGACAGAGTATTCCTCGCGAGGGGTCGATTGAATCACTCACCGCTGACCAGTTGATGAAAATGAATTCGGTCGTTGCTGATCGTGGGTTAGATTGTTATTGTGAAGTTGACGTACTTCCCTTCTTGTGCCTTGGTGTTTTCGGCTGAGTCTAACTTGGAGTCCCAGCTTGAAGATACAGATTGCTGCTGGTGCGATCGCTGCGGACGCTGGTATCATACCTGGTAAGAGGCTCTGATGCGCTACAGAAACGCGGACGGCGATTGACAGTAACCCACCCTCCCAGGTGTATGGGGTCCGTGAAGCAATTTGTTCTTTACTCTTCCGGTACCAGACAAACACCATGCTCACAGATATCATGGCGCGCGAGACAAGCGAATCCTCAACAGCTATCAATGCCTTGATTGTAGGATCCGCTCCAATGAGAACTGGGTCATGATCGCGATACGCGATCAGCACTCAGCCCTAATCACAGACTTTAAAAAATTCGCAATTTTCAGGTATGGGATTTTCCACAAGCCGTGGGGGCTTGGCTGAATCTGAGGCGTGCAGGCGTGCAATAAAGATGGCCGAGGAGATAAAATCCTTCGACTCCGATCATCTGGAATTTACGAGGAGGATAGGATTTCCGCAACAGGTTGCAAGAACATTGTTTAGGCGACTGCAGGACGAGGGTGAGCCCACTCTCACAGGTTTCAAATATGACCGCCCACCTTTCGTGAAGGATTTGTTGTGCAGGTGGAAACAGCCACCGATGAACTGGGGCTAACGGAGACCCAAAAGCCGGTAACAGGCAAACGGAAGCGTCGACGCGCCGGGGCGGGCGCCAAGTACAAGTTTGTTGCGGGGATAAAAAGATCACAGAAGTACAAGGAATACTTTGACCCCGAGCGGGACATCGCAACGCGGTTGGCACGGTTGGACGGTTCGGTACGTTCAGCTTAGCCGTTGCCACCGACTCGCTAAACCTCAAATGTGGTATTCCCTGTAGGGTGGATCGGATGAAAGATCGTCAGTTGATTCCGGGGACGGTTGTGGGATGCTCACACTTCATGATAGGACCAGCAACTCTGGTGAGAGGGTGGACGCTAACGACGGTCGAAGCCAAACCCAACCGGAAACTCAACCGGTCGCCAACATCGAGACGAGGCCAAAGCGGAAGAGCCGCGAAGAGCAAAATGGACGTGCGAAAAGGATGAAGGTCTCTCTTGGAGATGCTATGGATCTGGGCGATTAACTGGACTCTGAATGCCTTGTGCTGTGGTCGTGCTGTGCTTTCTGCTCTCTTGCGCGTTTCTCCTGTTGCTGTCTCTTTCTTGTGCCAACGGACGTCTAAGTCTTCTGCTGTGTTTTCTTGCGCTGTACATATCTCCGATCGAATCACCAATCACGAGGAATGCGTTTTTGTCAAGAAAGGTCCCTTCCAAATTTCGGGAAGCGACAAAGGGAGTCTACGAAGGCACAACTACGTATTATAGGGTTATCGACATATAACGAGTGTACAACCATCCAGCCAAAATAAATTTCCCCAGCATCACTCAGTACAACGCCTTTGCGCCCTCCATGCTTCGGCGAAGGCCGTCGAGGAGTTCTAAGTTGGCCCTCCTGGTCTGTTCGATCGAACCGGTCAAGGCATGCTCCCACCAACGCTCGGCAGGGGGGACATCACGCCAGCCCCCTCTAAGGAAAGCTTGAATAGCCTCGGGATCACTGGTCAACTCCTTGACCTTATGCCAGTACGGGGGAGGGTTTTCGTGGGAGTAGGGAGTATCGGTCGATGATTGGGTAATCCCGTTCATAACCAACGCGATCGCAGGGGGGACAGTGATGCGACCGTACTTAAAGCAAGTCTCGGAGATGGCAACACAGTTGAGCGTCGAGCCGTCCGGGTCCTCGGAGCGTAATCCAGCGGCAGCAACGATCTCCATGGTGGCTGGGGAGAGGGAAGATTGGTCGTAGGACGGAGTGTTCGTACCAACGGCAGGAGTGTGTAGAATTGGTGCCGGAGCAGAGTTGGAGGAGGGCTGTCGTGGTTGGCTCTCCCTATCCTTGGTCCCAGCCCGGCCCTTTCTCTTTGTTGGACGACTCACGAAACGGTGGATGATGTAGAGCTGTCAGAACGATGATGTTAACACCAAGGCCAATCCCGATGAACCCGTGAGAGTTCGGTGCACTCACCCACTTCCCATCCCAACTGGCAATATTGGTGCGAATTTCGTAATTCGAGAACATCGGGATCTCGCGGTAGAAAGAGAAGTGGGTCCCCCCGAGTGCTGTCCATCCACCTGTTTATTTGTTTTCGAATATCGGAACAATCAGCATTGTCGGCGATTGACAGGCCTTGCCGAACGAAAACTTACCAACGCGATAGAAGTTTGGGAAGGAGACTATTGCGGTAATCATGCGGGCTTCATCGATAACCTACCAAATGAAGGTCCGTTCAGAGACTGCGGCAGACAAAGAGGGACGGACATTCGTGGAGATACCTTTGGATAGGAAGAGTTACTGAGATGCAGATTGTAATCTGATTCGTCGGGACCCGCGAACTTCTTGATAACCGTACCACAGTCCCACGGCTCTGTGTTAAGCATCTGAGGGGTGTTCTTTTTACGATGCCAAGTCGCTGTAAGCACGTACCTGAGCCAATTGGAATCAGTCTATCCAGCCATGCGCTCTCGAGCCTCTTCTTTGTCTCTCTTGGCTTTCCGAACAGCGTGAGTTTGTAAAGCAGGAACCTGATCCTGATGCTCCAGATGTGTCTAAATATCTTATCTGCATCGCGGGACGGTTCAGTGACCAACGTGCCTACAGTAAGCGCGGCGGCGGTGACTTACAATGCCAGGTGAACGGGAATGAGTTGATGTTGATGAGGACAAGGAAGCCCATGAAGTACATGAACGCTTTGGAGACTCCGGGGAACAATCCCGCCGCAGCGTTGCTGAACTTGGAAAGTATCGGAAGCATAGCGTTGAGTGAAGGCACCCGCCCTGCCCTGTTCGCGACTCGACTCATCGTCGTTGGTATGGTTGGGTGTCGTACGCCACGTAGGAATCTGGGCCGCTGGGGTTACGGTGCCGTCGCTGTGTCCAGCGCGAGCGGAGCCAGGTATTGCGCAGAGTGGGATTGCTGAGTAAAGGTGTGTCGGGCGTCTCAAATCGCATGGCCCTGCCTGTCCAATAGAGTCTAGACAGTCCGATAGGGTCCGATGGTGAGGTGTGTCGGGGCCCTGCCCTAAAGCGGCGCCGCGTCGGTCGATAAAGAAATTCCAGCGTGTTTTTCCTTCCTCACACCCCCGACGCGCTCGACTGTTGCTGGATCTCGCCCGTGGTCTGGCGATAGCGTGTTGGGGCCCTCGCAGTAGATGAAGTAATGGTGCATGGCATAGTTTGCACCTCCGTATCTACCCTGCTTTCGCTTGTGTTTCCAAGATTGTGGGGCTCGTTAGAGTGGTGTACATTCTCCATCGTAGACAGCAGAGCTATACACATCCTCGTCTTTCCGGAACGAGTCTGAACGCAAAGTTTGTGCAGGTGTTGTTGCCGTGTCAGATATAAACAAGGCTTACGAGTCCCTGCAAGTCACCCCCATCTCTCGATCTCCAATGCCCTACAAACTGTCGGCATCTTTGGCTTTGCACTCCTCAGACGTGCGTGTCCCCCTTTGCACCGTCTCATCGTGTTGACCGGAGCCCGCTGAGTCCATCGAAACAGGTCCGCGCGCTCGCATCTCCTACCAATGATCTGATACTTTCCGCATCTCGAGATACCACCGCGATCTTGTGGCAAAAACCCAACCCGTCGGCCCCGTTCGAGCAGGAGAGGATTTTCAGACCTGGGACAGGATACGTGAACGCTGTGACGGTTGTCCCACCGACCCCGGACGCTCCAAAAGGTATGTTGCCCGTCCAGTCTCCAATCTCGTTGAGATGGTTGTGACGGAGAACCGAGGCGGGGGCGGGAGTTCTTACGTTTTTCCGATTGATTTGGAACGCGTGCAGGCTATGCGGTCACGGCTGGTCAAGATATGGTTATCAACGTCTACCGATTGGACTCCCCACAAGAAGAGCCGATGTATACCTTGATCGGTCACGAACACAACGTCTGCGCTTTGCACACCGCCTCCGATGGCACCATCGTCTCCGGGTCATGGGATAGGTACGTAATTAGGTGGGAGGGACGGTTCAGCTTACTTCATACGGGCTCCACAGCACGGCCAAGGTATGGAAGGACTTCAAGCTGACGTATGACCTGAAAGGCCACGCCCAGTCAGTCTTGACTGTCGTGGCCATCGACGGGGAAGAGTTCATCACCGGTCAGGACGCGTTGTGTTTGGCTTCCCCCACCTAACTGATATAGGAAATACAGGATCTGCAGACAAAACAATCAAGCTCTGGAAGCAACACAAGGCAGTGAGGACGTTTGTTGGACATAAAGACGCGGTCCGTGGCCTTGCCCTTGTAACTGATATTGGGTTTGCGTCTTGTTCCAACGACAGGCAAGTTCATCGGGACCAGTTCCTGCACTTCATCTACTAATCGACGCAGTGAGATACACGTCTGGACATTAGAAGGCGACCTTGTTTACTCCCTGTCTGGACACACGTCTTTCATCTACGGCCTTTCCATCTTGCCCAACGGTGATATTGTTTCTTGTGGGGAAGATCGGTCTGTACGCGTTTGGCGAGGTACGGGCGTTCTTTTACCGAGTCATCCTGTCTAATTCTCATTTGGACACAGATGGCGACTGTATCCAAACAATTATTCACCCTGCAGTCTCCGTGTGGGTGGTTTCATCCCTCCCTAACGGGGACATTGTGAGCGGTTGCAGCGACCACGTGGTCCGAGTCTTCAGCGTCGCGGAGGAGCGGTGGTTACCAGAGGCGGACCTGAAGCTCTATGATGAGCAGGTTGCCAACCAGGCGTTACCCTCTCAACAAATCGGTGATGTGAAAAAATCTGACCTGCCTGGACTGGAAGCTCTCAACACCCCAGGTGGGTGATCCAAGGACTTCTGGACCTCCCCATTTATCGCTAACGAGGTCAATAGGCCGGAAACCTGGCGAGACGAAGATGGTCAAGAACGGGGATGCCGTCGAGGCACACCAGGTAGAACCCGCGGTCTATTTAATTGTGAAGTAAGCTCAACCTCGGCTACAGTGGGATGCCGCTTCGAACCAGTGGACCAAGATCGGAACCGTCGTTGATGCCGTTGGATCAGGAAGGAAGCAGCTGTATCAAGGCCAGGAATGGGATTACGTGTTCGATGTGGATGTGCAGGATGGAGTTCCACCATTGAAACTCCCGTACAACGCCTCAGGTGTGTCATATCTGCGCATTAACCTCTACGATTTCCCCTGAAGTTGGTTTTAGAGAACCCATGGACCGCCGCCCAACGATTCTTGCAAGCCAATGAACTACCACTGTCTTATCTGGATGAAGTAGTCAGGTTTATCGAGAAGAATGCTGCTGGAGTTTCCCTTGGCGGAGGGAGCCAGTACAACGACCCGTACACAGGCAAGGGTTCATTATAGATGTATTTTGAGGTGTTCCTGACATTCCCCGCACTTATGAAGGCGCATCACGATACCAGCCAAGCAGTGGGAGCGTGCCAAGCTCGAATACCGGAGTCGATCCTTTCACTGGGGCTTCGCGATACCAACCCACTACGAACACCTCGGTCCAGCCGTATAGCGGAGGAGGCGATCCCTTCACCGGGACCGCAAGATACCAACCGTCGCCTGCACCATCCGGTCCCACTCAAAGCGGATTCTCGGACCCGTTCACTGGGGGTAATCGATACCAACCTTCCCCTTCTCCCGGGTTCACCCCTGCACCGTCCAACCCTGCTACACCAGCCCCAGGCCCGAGTAACGTCATCCCCCATGTAGGTTCGAACACTCGTGAGGTTTGTAGACCGGCTCAACTTTGCCAACCCAGAAAACGCCAATCACCTTCAAGCAATGCAATATTCCTGCAATGCGGGCTAAGTTGACGGAGTTGAACAATGAGGTCCAGAAGGAGATCGTGCGTGCCCCCCCCAAATCACTTAGTTACTGGCGGGAACTGATATTTCGAGGGAACAGTCGACTTCGACATTGGCTCTGCATCCGGAAGAAGCAGTACTGTTCATGCAGATGTTCGATTATATTGCAGCAGTGAACGGGGGGAGGAGAAGCTCGGGGCAGACTGTACCAAACGAGCAGCACATCGAGGCATTGATTCACGTTTTGGATAGGTGGCCGGCCATCAACCGGTTCCCTCGTGCGTGACCGCTTCTCCAAGCTTCCTTCCCAGGCAACATCTCAATTCCGTTTTAGTGCTCGACCTCGCCAGGCTAATCGTGGCTTTTGCTCCGCAGTCACTACACACGGATCCGGGGCTTGGTGATCGATTCATGGACGCTCTCCTGAGAGCATCGGACTGGGATGAGCATTGGACCCCGCCGATGACAAAACCAAAGGAGAGGAACATTCTGTTACTACTTAGGACTATTGCGAATGCACTCCAGGAGGGTGCGGAATTCGAGAAGATTACCTGGGCCCTAAAGGTACTTGTAATTTTCTTCGTCGATTGGGAACATGACGCTTACCTCGAGCGATGCCCCTACCATTTCCGTAAACAGATGTTCTCACTCGCAGAACCTCTTCCGAATGAACTGTTTACGACACCCCAAAGGATAGTTGGTGCAACCCTCCTGTTGAAGTACGTCGATTTGCTACGATCATGCTGCGCGAGAAGATAACCTCAGCACTAGCTTCTCATGTTTGGCACTGAACGCACCGCCCGAACCTACTCTGCGATCCATGGTTTTTGTTTTGATGATGGGAGTATGTGTTATAGCTCTATCCCTCATCCCGACCATTACCGCTCATACGATCGCATAGGCGATTACCAACCAACCAAATGATGCCGAAGCAATGTACCGGGCGTTAGTCGCCCTCGGGAACATACTTTACGCCGCCAGGCAGTTCAACACTCCGCTGCCGGCGGAAGATGTCGCACGGGCTAGATCGACGCTTGAAGGCATTGAGAAGCTATCTCTCCCCCCCAGGCCTGGCCAGTCAGCAGCGGATCTGGCTGCGGAACAGCGAAAGATTGTGAACGTGGCAAAGGAAATCTTGGGTGCGTTATAAAAGCGCGTGGTGGGTTTGCCGAGGTGACCAGAGCCATTGGACTTGTGGTGCCTGTAACATTTTGGGTGTACGGAAATACTTGTGTTGTTTGATTTGGTACTTGTGGATACTAGGACGCGCACTGGATGTATTTGGATCGCTTCACCACCTTCGCCACCGGTAGATTGATGGTATGATAATCGAAGGACCGTGATATGTGAGCAGTCGTGGGAATTCTAATGATGGGAACCCCTATGCCCCATATGACGTGGACAAACACAGGACGCCACGCATCAAGGGCATGTGGCAACCGACCACCATCCCCGACTTTGTCTCAATATTTTTTGTTAAATGACCTCTCTCCTGGACTCCGCCTATGATTCGCTTTCGTCGGCCTTTCGACGGGGGCTGATTAAAGTTCTTGCCGCTGGTCCTGTGCCTCAACATATCGCGTTCGTGATGGACGGAAACCGACGGTACGCTAGACAGCGGAATATGGCGATAAAGCAAGGCCACGCGGATGGATTTCACGCGCTTCGGCAGGTTCGTGCGTCGTTTATTTCGGTCGGGTTCCTTTCCCGATTTGCTTTTGCTCATCGTGTATTCTGTCCGATGGTGTAGATGTTGGAGATATGTTTGCGACTGGGAGTGAAGTGCGTGACGGTGTTTGCCTTTTCTATCGAGAACTTTAAGAGGAGCGAGGAGGAGGTGAATACGTTGATGGAGCTTGCGGAGACCAAGTTGTTAGAACTCACGAAGCATGGGTACGTTTCGAGTGGCCAGACTGGTTTCTCATCCCGGGTTATTTGGCCGTTGACGCGTGTGTGGATTTAGCGAGATGCTGGATGAGTATGGTGTGAGGTTGAACGTGTTGGGGAAGATTGAGATGTTGCCGGATAGTGTGCAGGAGAGCGTCCGTATCGCCCACGAGATGACCATGAACAATAACAGGTGCGTCACCCTAGGTCCTCCCCCTCCCTGTGCTCCTGGTTCCGATGACGGGGTTTGATTCAAGGTCTATTCTCAACATATGCATGCCCTACACGTCGAGGGACGAGATAGCTACGGCAGTACAGTTTGCTGTGCAGGAAAAGGTAGCAGGCGGCCTGGACGGTACAGGACATCCGTGCGTGTGTTCCCCTTCGCGATTGTCCTTTCACGTTTACGACCGCGCATTAGGATTACTGAGGACGATATCGAGAGGTACACGATGACGAACCTCGCTGGTTCTCCTCCCCTCGATATTCTAATACGGTCGAGTGGTGTAAAACGACTCAGTGACTTTTTGATGTGGCAGGTATGGGTTACGATCTCCTACGGGAGACTGTTCTGTGACTTATGAGTTGTTTCTCCCACAGGCGTCGGAAAATGTTCAGCTACATTTCACTCCTACGTATTGGCCGGATATTGGGTTTTGGGACCTTTTTCCGATTATTCTGGATTATCAGGCCAAGGTGTGGACAACAGAGAAAAACTCGGGACATGAGTACCCGTTGAGTTTTCTTGTATCGATAGAGTTTGTGGTGGTAGTATTGTCCTTGATCACGATTAGGTTCATGTGAAACTGTCGCTCTCAGAAACCCCCAACGAGATGGTGATTGATGAGTACTTGAGTTCTTGACCAAGAAGCTCTTCTATCATGGTAACGTCTGATGCATCTGGTGCGCCTATCATGTGTGCAACGATGTGGGTGTTTTCTTTATAGATGGTGACGGTGGGAACAGGACGAAGTGTGCTCTTGGATGGGCGGCTCTGGATGTATAAGAACCTGGTTACATATGTGGCTGGAAGGATCACTGACGAAGGGGGTGAGTCGTGTGACTTCATCCATATATCAAAGGATCACCCCACAAAGAAACACTGTTGGAATGCACCCCGCTTTCGTTCAGCCGGGTTTATGATGTCCCCGGTGTGCCTCAGCGTAATCTATCAGGACGAGAGGTATGGCTTGTGAGGTGCTGGCGTCAAAACATGATAGTTTCGGGATTGTGTCCGATTTCGACAACGAAAATCTATTGTGCCGATCAGAAGGCAAGGATGTAGCTTGCCTCATAGCAGCCAGCCCCGCACTCAATTGTAGATCCCGTGCTAATGGGACCGATGCATCCGATAGCTCCGTGTCTGATATACACCCTAGAATAGAGTATCGAAGAACCCACACAGAGTCCACTGAGTTATCTTCCGGAAATTCATGGGAAATGCGTCGGCATAGGTACAGCTGAATCACCACCCCCACCGTTCAACTGGAGGTGCGAAGTCCCCTTTCGCAATGATGGCGGGGTGGGACTGGCGATTACTAGTATCCGCCGGACTTCGGGGTTGGACCCATCCCGGAGTGTTGACGGTGAAAAAATATCCCCCTGATAGTCATATGCTATTAGAGTAAGTATTATATTTAATTATATTACGCGGTGACAGTAGTGTTGATTGGCCTCGCTCCGACTCATGAACGTCTCACATCGATTCCTCTCCGTTGCCCATGCTCGGCGAATGCCGCGAGACGCCACCATGGGAGCGACCAAACCGGAGATTGCCCGATCACCCAGTGATCCACTCCCGTCCACCACCGTCGTCCGTCCATAACGCTGGGGCTTTGAACCCAATCCTCCGTATCGCGCCTCCCACCGGATGATATCAGTACGTTCAGGTAAACGACGCTTCCTGGTGACCTTTGCTGACTGGCACTAAACGAACAAACAGGCGTTCTTCATCTTCAATCAGAAGGGAGAGGTTCGTTGGTGGGAAGCTGAAACGCAACTCCGACTATTCTAAGCTCTTCGTATCGATACTAGGTTATCATCTCGCGACTTTACCGGCCCGACCTCAAGTAAACTCGTCCTTGCATCTCGACCTCAACCGAACAGAAGCTTACTACGTTCACCAGGCGGTCAGTCGCAGATGTGTTCCGAATTCAGGTCGTCTCGAACAGCGACGTTCGGTCACCTATCATCACGCTGGGGTCAACGAGTTTCTTCCATATCAAGGTGAACAACCTTTACATCGTCGCGGTCACCAAGTTAGCACACACCCCACAATACCGTAATTCCGTTGAAGCTGATCCTCATATTTTCCCAGGAACAATGCTAATGCGGCCATGGTTTTTGAATTCTGCTATCGATTTATATCTCTTTGCAAATCATACTTTGGGAAAGTAGATGAGGAGTCCGTCAAGAACAACTTCGTATTGATTTACGAACTCATCGATGGTGCGTCGCGTGCTACTCTCCCTACCGTATTTGACACTGAATGTGCATTAATTTGACCCCCAATAGAGATTATCGACTTCGGGTACCCGCAAAACAGCGAAATCGATGCACTTAAAACTTTTATCATGACGGAAAGCATTGTATCCTCGGCAACGGCTGCGGTTAGTCCGACTCGCGGGCTGTGACAAACGCTTGCTAAAGGACTCTGCAGGAAGAATCTTCGAAGATTACTATACAAGCCACTGGTGCCACGAGCTGGCGTCGCACGGATGTCAAGTACAAGAAAAACGAAGCCTTTGTCGACGTAGTGGAAACTGTGAACCTCAGTATGAGTGCAAAGGGTGAGGACACGCACGATCCACTCTCTTTCGATTTTCCAATACTGTTTGCGCAGGTAATGTTCTACGGGCCGACGTAGATGGCCACATCCTCATGAGGGCGTATCTTTCTGGAACACCAGAGTGTAAGTTTGGCCTGAACGACAAGCTGGTTATCGATAAGAGCGAAAAAGGCATGGGGGATGCTGTGGAGCTGGACGATTGCAGATTCCACCAATGCGTGCGGTTAAACGAATTCGACTCCACCAGGACGATCAGCTTCATCCCACCAGATGGTGAATTCGAGCTCATGAGGTGAGGTCGTGGGATCATCAGCTTCGATAGACCTAACGAACCTCGCCCATAGCTACCGTTCCACATCAAATGTGAAGCTTCCCATCAAGGTGTTGGCCACTGTGAACGAGATTGGGACCACCGGTGTCTCATATATCGTCGCGATCAAGACCAACTTCGACCCGAAGCTTTCTGCCTCCAGCCTTGTTGTCAAGATACCCACCCCTTTGAACACCACCAACGTCGAGTGCAAGGCTCCCAACGGCAAGGCCAAATACGTCCCTGCAGAAAACATGATTGTCTGGAAGTAAGATCCTCAGCAGCGCCGCGTCGCGAATCCCGCTGACTTCGAGACCTCTTCTCCATAGAATCCCAAGAATGCAGGGCGGATCCGAAGTGACGCTTTCTGCCCACGCCACTCTGACATCCACAACGACGAAACAGGTGTGGGCGAGGCCGCCGATCGATGTGGACTTCCAGGTCTTGATGTTCACGGCTTCGGGGTTGATCGTGAGGTTCTTGAAGGTCTTTGAGAAGAGTAGCTATCAGAGTGTAAAATGGGTGAGGTACTTGACGAAAGCTAGCGGTTCGTACCAGGTCCGGGTGAGTGGATCCGGTCCACCTTTGGTCGGGCCCGCGCTGATAAACACTTCTGGGGTAGTTCTGAGGCAGATATATATCCATGTATTTCATTCACAATTTGATTGAACATCTATCAGCCGCATCGTGCGCAGTTGAACAGAATCCGCGCGTCTCCCGGCACGTTTTCTGCTCCATCCCGTGATTCCTTGTTCACACATTTTCCGGGGAACCTGCCGACCCTATTTGCCTACGAACATATTGTGATGGCTGAACGGGGCTGTCCGTAAGACTAGATATATCCCTAAAAGTCGAGAAGGGTGCTGGTACCTAGCCGAGAATCGCGCTCCCACAACCCGGCGGAGCCACCGGGGTCTCTGTATCTTAAAAATCCGTCTGGACCCGTGCACACGACGTACCCCCACGGGTAGCCACCCAATGTCCTAATGCCGACGGCCATCGAATGCAAGCTACCCCAGTCGTAAAATTAGGCAATAATATACCAGAAATATACATGGAGTCGCGATTAACAAGGCACCTAGTTGTCAATGCTTACAATTACGCGCTTTTTGAACTCCTGCCGTGGCCCATGAAGCAGAAGTTAGGTCAAAGCGCACGGTGGGTCCATATGACCGTGCCTGAGCCTAATACCCCGGAGGTCCCATCGCCAACGACAAGGTGGATGCTGGGCGGGTGCACCATCATGTCGTACCCCAGAAGCTATACACAAGGCCGCAAGCATCACCTGAGCTCCTCCGAGTCCCGGGTAATCCCCATCCCGATTTCCTCAAAATCATCAGTCAAAAAGCCCTCTGGTCCCTCCGGCCCCCGGACCCTAAACCCTTTCTGAGCCCGATCCTCATCAAATGAGGGTCGTGTGTGACCCTCGTGCAAGAAGTGCACGGAACCCAGTTCGTCCGTGCGACGCATGGCCGTCATTTCGGCGAACGACCAGCCGTTGTCTGTCGATGCGACTTTCTTGAGGGAGAGCATCAGTCTTGAGATCATGATTGGGAGGAAGACGTCGTTGCCGACCGCGGGGAGGAGTTGGATGACGGGCTGGTAAATGGGGGTGAGAAACCTGACGAATCCATTGTGGTGGGTGACTCTCACCCTTGCGAAGACTAGTGTCAACACGAAGACCAGGTGAGATGTGAAGATTATGATGAAGTAGATGGTGGCGTCTTGGACGATCGTTTTCACGATGCCCGGTCTCGACATAGCCATTGCGCTGGCGTTTAACCCATTTCTGAGGCCGAAGCCGATGATGACCGCGAATGCCGCTAGGTCTGGAATTGGCGTAAGACCCTGAAGACACATGTGATGTAGGAGCGTGGGTTGGTTTACCGAAGAAGAGTGAGATAGAGGTGTATCCGATCTCAACGGCACGATGCCTCCCGAACACGCAAAGTCGGAAGGGTTCCAACGGGATTTCAGGCATGACGATAGCTGGTTGTCAGAAACGACGGAGAGGTTGGAAACGCGTGATCCAGGGTACATGTTCGGTTCAGGGACGGTAATTCAAAAATTAGACCATCGATCCCGGAGCGCGAGGTGGGTAAGAAATAAAAATCCGGTAATCAGAGTCTCGCGCTAGTGCAGGGTCATCAGCGAAACAGACCCACCAGGTTTGTTAGCACCAAGTGCGATAAGATATACGCCAAGTGCCAATTGCGGTATCGTCACTCCACAGAAGAACGCCGTCACCAGCTTGTTCTTGACCGTTAGAGCGTATATCCTGAGAGCGCACGTATTCATCAGCGCCACACAGTGTGATGCACATGGGTTATGAGACCCGTGAGAAACATGCGAGTTGAACTGACCTGACAGTCAGGAAGATCTGAGCGATTAGTGTAAGGAATACAAAGATGCCGATTTCGATCCATGCGGTGCGATTACACCTGGACGGGGAGAGACAACGCCAGGGTCACTTTGCGGTGGGCGAGGGGGAGTGAAAGTACGTACATCTGTTATGGTGAACCGGTGAATTGGGTAAACACATGGGTTCGTTCGATGGAAACGCGCACCTCGTGGGTGAAGCCGGGCCACCACACTACGAAAAGAATCCAGATTTCGTAAATTATTGGGACGTATCTGTTCTAGGGAACCGCATGACGATCAATCCACGATCGTGTGAGCGATCGGGGAACTGAATTTACCAGCAGGAAGAGATAGAAAACTAAGAAGCGGTTAGTAAGTCCGCGGAGAAGATTCATAGGAAATTAAACGTACTCCACGTTTTCCTTCCTTTCCAAGCGTACTCGATCTACGTAGGGGTTTGTGAGTTTGATGTTGCGAATAGATGAAACAGACCTCGTCAGGAAGCGTCAAGAGATAGTCGAAAAATAACAACGCCTCCCCAGCCGACGCATAGTACTAGGGTCATGAAATCTTCTCAATCGCTTGCGCGGGTGCCAATAAATTCACAGTTTATCGCTAACCTTAATGGACTGACTGTTGGGGTGAAATCAGTCAAGAACCCACAGGCAAGGTCGTGCAAATGCAAAACGTACATGTCATTCCCAGCATGAATTAAGCTCTGCAAGGTCGCAGCTAAAGACATTGCGCCGACGTGCACGAGCGCGATAGGGTGAAAGAGGAGGGAGCCGTCGAATCCCCCACCATCTTGTGGTGCAGGGTTTTGCATCTGAGGCTAGGCGCCGAGGCAATATAGCCCCATGTCAGGTGCTGGCGTGGTTGAGACAAGCTCAGGCCTGCTCAGGCCCGGGCTGATCGATATCATGGATCTGTGTGGTTCTTCAGATGGGATGCAGATGCCACGGGTGTCGATGATTGGAGGAGATAATGACCCGAAACCCCGCCATCAAGGAAATAGAATGTGTTAAGGACAAGTCCGGTTTACCGAAGGAGTGGATCGTATGGATAAAGTGTAAGGCCGGAAAGCGGCATAGCTCGGGACAGGTCCAACCCGTAAGTATCACGAGGCTGATGTTCTCGAAAAGTGGAAAAAAGTATTGGAGACGGTGGACTCGATTGATGTAATATGTCTTGGATCTGCTGCCGTAAGGTCCCCCAAAAGCGACCGAGTCGGGTGAATCTTCGGACTCAATGGGCTCGAGAATTTGACCACGCAATGTGCCCATGAGATCTGTCTACTCGCCTGCGGCACCTACTCTTGGCCGAGGGAGTGGGTTCATCCACTTCCATCATGCTGTGTAACTTTTGTTTTAGCGGGATTGTACACATCCTCAACTCGTTCTATTTTCGACCGTTTACCTTGGCTTTGAGGAACAAAAGTCGCTGAGACCCTGGAAGTGAATGTCCCAGGAAGTTGTACATGGCACAGAATAGGAAGATATCAGGAGTTTGTGGAATATGAAACCGTTCCACAGACATCACCCGCCGCGAGTGGCGGTGGGTTTTTGACAAAGAGACCTTAGTGATTCACTGATTGGGAGTCGCCGAACTCGATCAACTAAGAACGAATGGTGATTAATGATCAGTGATTAATGAGAAGCGGCCGCACAGGGTCGCGGTTTGAGTGTATTTCTGTAGCCCTGGAGGGGAAGAGGAAAAGCGTACGTGGATGAAGGGAGTCATCCGATCGGCTGGTAATGGAAGCGGCTCTTCGCGGGGTGCCGAAGCGGGCAAGGCGAGCCACTTCACAGAGTAGTCGTTTCAAAGCACCAACTATATGTGTGGGGTGGCCGTCTTCTAAATATAGGCGAGTGGGGTAGGTCTTTGGAAAGTCTTTGGGAAAAGCTGCGGGTACAATGGGCTCCGACTGACCCCTGAGACTGTGACCGAGTAGCGCTTGCTGTGGTATTGCAGTTATTGGATGATTTTCCGTAAGTATGTAGATATCTAGAATCTGGTAATTTGGAACTCCCGCCAGGATGCGAGGCCGGAGAACGAGGCCCACCCGGGCCCGATCCGCCGCGGGGTGTTTGTTGGTTCGGCAGTCCGCAGTAACAGCAGACTCTGATCGTAACGCAGCCCGACGAACACCGGTCTGTCTACGGCCACACACCCTTGCGGGGCTTCTCTAGTTCCTGGATCCCAAACCATTACGGAAAATCATCTAATGCCCCCAGTGAGAGCTCGACCCGGTCTCCCCCCCCCCCGCTACCCCGCTCCAACGGCTCGCTCGAGATTAGGGAAGAGACTGATAAGATCGATAGGGTCTTCCAGTGTGGATCAGGAGGGGCGTGGGGGTAGACGTTACCCGTCGGCCAGTTGCCTGCCCAGTGCTGCATCTTCCCCGTTCCCCTGGCCTTCTGCAGGATCCTGACTGGGATCAAGCATCAGAGATACATTATGTGGCTGATGTAAGGGGTAATAATGCTTCGATGCAGCATTCTCGCCTCGGCGCCTCCTGAACCCAAGAGTATGGGTGCCCAGAGGTGCCCAGTGAGGGACCTGGTGCATGGGTGACACCACGTGCCGCGGTCTTGCAGTTAGGCCATCCTTTACGCCATGTCCGACACCACGGGTCGCTCCCACCTTCTCCACTGCTACCTGCCAACAACGATTGAGCGAGGCAAAGTTGCGAGGCTGGGGGACGACTTATCCTATCGTTATAATGTCTTCTAGATCTGACATACCGCGAAAACCGATGCAGATCGATAAGTGGGTACGGGGGGAAGAGGGAGGAGATATGACAGGCATTAAGAAGAAGTACATCTGTTCTCCAGCTGGAATCCTCGGTGGATGTCAGCAATTCAGCCGACGAGGTTCACGCATTCCGATGCGACGCACGAAGCATCTCGGAGGTATTTCAGAGTTGTGTGGAATCGTCGACGATGGAACGGGTCCTTGTTATTCGGCGGGATGGGTGTCGAACACATGGTCACGGCCACGCGAAGAGCAGAAGGGAGTTTTGAGCGTCGGGATCTGATTTCACAATAGTACCTCGTTAACGTCGACGATTCGTACCACCGTCACGGGGCAAGCATGGCGAGGGTGTTTCGTATTACTGCCCGTGTAAACAGCCGATGGCAGGCCTGAGGGGAAGGGTTGAGAGGTCGCTGCAAATCGTATCGGCCAAATGGCCTCCGGTTTTGTTCCTCACTAGCCAAACCTGATCGGATTCCAGATGTAAAAACGGATCATCTTTCAAAACTTTGTAAATACATGACATTCGGAAACAAAAAAGAGTGTTCTGCCTTTCGCTGACGGCGACCTCTCGCCCCTGCTCGCCCGGGGAGCCGGCGCGGAGGATTTCAAGGCTTATCTAGTATCAGACAGGGCGGGCCTGCTGGAGAATGAAAAGAACCCGGTGCCCGAAGGTGGGGAGGACGCCCCCGAGGCCCAAGCGGATGGTCGCGGGCAGTGAGACGGAGGCGGCGGGTCGCGTGACCAGAGAGAACACCGGATTAGGAAGGTCCCATCAGCCGCTGCGGCCTTGTTGGTGAGAGCGGGAATCACTGCAAACTCTTATCGGCGTCCTCGCTCGCCACGCACGAACAGGTTGAGATAAACCGGGCTTGATGTTCTGGAGGTATTTTGCTGGGATTCCACCCCCATGCCGCTGTCCGCAAACCAGTCGACAACCGCTGATACTCTCTCCTTCATGACCGAAAAGATTTCATCTTCCAAATGGGTCTTCAATCGACAGTCTGCTGAACAAGGATGACGTATCCCTCGAAGCCATACTCGACGAAGACGACCTGCTGCAAGAGTGCAAGGCCCAGAACACGAGGCTCATCGACTACTTCCAGCGCATGGATGTCCTTCACCGCTTGATGGGTTACGTGACTGGCCAAATAGGCGGAGAGGGGAACGGCAGTTTCAAGTTGCGTCCTACTCTTGTTTCACCATTCCTCACAGAGTCTGACGAATTAGCGACAGGTACCCCCACGTTGCCACCGAAGTCCTATGCAGCGAGATCTGGTCAATCGTCGAGACCTGTGTCAAGCATTCAAACCAGCTCCTCATTCCGTTCTGGGAAACTGTCCTAGACCGCCCGGCCGAAGAGATGAAGACACAAATGGTGCTTGCCTCCCACTTCACCAAGATAAACTCCGTATTCTTGGGTAAGAAGCCGGTTGAGGTGCGTTCCTCTATCCTTCCCCACCCCCTCTACGTATTCTTTTCCGAAAGGGACCAAGTTTCATTTTGTCAGATGTTAGCTTTCATCCAAGCCCAGCCATCGGTAATTGACAAGCTTCTGTATCACATCGAAACCCCCGCGTTTGCCGATCTGTTGATGAGGATCGTACAATTAGATGAACAACCTGCCGGCGTCGGCGTCCTTCAGGTGTGTTGCACCCTAAGAATAGTATCCGTCCTGACCTAACCCGCATATAGTGGCTTTCGGACGAGGGCCTGATGCCCAAGTTGATTGAACGATTGTCATCGAAATATCCAAGTGACATGCACGCTGTTGTCTCAGAAGTTATCAAGGGCATCATCGCTATCGCAGCCCCTTCACCTGGTTCTGGCGTCTCGGAAGGCACCACTCACGCCCCTCCGTCAAATCTTTTCGCCCGAGAATTGGCGTTACGGGGCAGCCTCTCACAGCTTACCCAGTACATCTTGACACAGTACGGTCCAGACCCCCCCGTTCCGCAGGGAACAGAAATTTTCGAGCCCGAAAAACTCCCAAATCACGAGTCCTCCACCTCCGCAGTGATTCACTCAATTGGTATCATCATCGAACTCATTCGACAGAACAACTCGGATTATTTTGAGCCATATCTGTTCCATACTTTACGGAATAGGCTCATTCAGTATCAACAACAAATCCACACCTACTCCAATAAGGAGGGGCGCCGACTATTGGAGAAAGCCATGCAAGAGATGGTGGACCGTATGGGTGTTGTCCATCTTGGCCCACTGTTAGACCTAATGTGTGACCGCCTGGAGGTCTTCCAACGGTACCTTGTGCAGCCTCGGTCGCTTGTGAAGCAATCTTTCTTATTCACTCTTCTACAGCTTCTAACACACGTTTGTTTTAGACAGGGACAATATCCACAACAATTGGCAACATCAACCCCCTTACTTTCGAACGGTACAGGATCTGCGAGCTCTACGCTGAGCTGCTACACGCTTCCAACATGTCTATCTTGAACCGTTCGTCGGAGTTCGATCACTTGTATGACGACATGGGGCGGTTGCAGGGCGGGCTATCCGCGTTGGAAGAGCTCGCGAAAGTCATTTCAATAGGGAACGGCGCGGATAGGGATGCAGATGCAATGGATGATCAAGAAGATTCCCTTGAACCTGCAAAGGAGCTGCCCGTATCAACTGGACGCCAAACATTATCACCCGACTCTGACGAAGAGATGATTGTCGAAGAACCTGGAAGCTCGGATGACGAAGCGATGGAGGAGATTTCGATGTCTCCTCTGCCTGTTAGTGCCCCTCTGCCTCCGGAATCGTCTTCTCCCGTTCAAAACACATTCCGCACTCCTCCCCAATCGGCTTCCCCTGTCACAGGTAGCCCCACTTACACAACTAGCCAGAAGCGGAAGAGCACGGATTCCTTTGGGTCCGGGTCCATTCACCGGATGAGTAAGAGTTCAAGGCAGAGTTCGAGGAAGACTCTGTCCTCAAGCGTTAGGATGAGTTTGCCGTTAGGGGAGAGGTTCAAGAAGAGATTTCTGGAGCTGAACGTCCTGTCCACTCTGCTTGTGAGTCACATACACTGCCGTCTCATAATTGAGGGTTTATTCATTCCGTTGGTAGGATTTATTCTTCGAATTCCCTTGGAATAATTTCCTTCATAGTGTGGTTTACGACATCATCCACCAGATTTTAACCGGACGTGATGAACATGGGTGTAACCGGGAGCTAATAGTTTCACTGTTCCGGGACGCCAAGGTGATGCACCGAATAGTAGAGGGCCAGAAGCAAAACGACATAGAAAGGCAAGTCTTTGTGTTTCCCTCGTCGGGACTGGGACATAATAGAGAATCCCTAGTGCAAAACCAAAAGGCTTGCGGCTGGGATACATGGGTCATCTAACACTCATCTCAGAAGACGTCCTCTCTACTTTAGCGCATGCCTCCCCCGACCTCCGTCTCACCATTACAAAGTTCATACCCCAACCCGAATGGGATGACTATGTTACCGGCCGTTACCAAGAAACCAAAAACAAGGATACGAGTCTCCTCGGGGGAGGGAAACCTGCCCTTTCCCTAACAAGACCCGGAAGCGCAGCTTCTTGGAAGGTTGATGAACAGGATATTGCCACCACCACTGCTGGTACTTCATATGCTGCGGGTGGAGGAGGATCTAATCCAGTGGGGGCAGTGAAGGAAATTGCTAGTAGAGTCGCGGAGAGTCAAAAAGAGTTTAGGAAAAGTGCGGCGGAGAGGCGGGAAGTCAGCACCCATTTCGATCCCGGACCGGGTGACGATGGAGGCCTGAGTTCGAGTGACGGTCAGGCTGGATCTTCTCGGGTTGGCATTTGGCTTTTTATTCCTTCCAGTCGTCGCTAATCCCCACCGCTCTCCTTCTGTAGCAGGCATTCAAGTTCCCTGAAGATTTTGGATCCTCTTCAGATGATGAGGATTCCGATGAAGAGGACGCGAGCGGTTGGTTGGCGTCATCGACGTTTCGGCCTTCGGCAGCGGCACACGATCCGCAAGAGATGATTTCAGAAAGCACACTTCCCGTACGTGGTGGCTTGAGCCATGACCGAAGTATGGTCCCTGAAGGATAACTCACCGTAGGACGCATTTTCTCCAAGGAGGCGCGGGATGGACCGTAGACCACTGTCGGAAGGGTTCGACGTGAGCATCTCACTTATGATCTTTCTTCCTTAGTTGCGAATATCGGATCACAGGATGTCTTTGACCCTGCTCAAAGGTACGGGCCAGGTGAAGATGATCACTTTGAGGCGGATGATGTGAGTACGGCCTATCGATTCAACTCTTGGGTGTTCACTCATCAACCCCATGTAGGTCGACGGATTCGGTCCGTTTTCAGACTCAGCAGCCAACAGTGACGCAGACCCTTTCACTTTTTCCACATCATTCTCACGAGAGTTAGATGATTCCACATTCGACACCTTCGGGGATTTTGGGGAGTTCCAAGCCGCCTCTGGTGGTGGTGAGGGCGGGCGGGGACACGGCAGCCGAGATTCTGGTGCTTTTGGAGATCTTAGAGATTCGACGGGATCTGGTGGGTTCGCTGAGGTGGGGGGAGTAGGAAGTGGAGAGATGATGTCGAGTTGGGTTATGCAGGATAGCTGGACGATCGCGACGGCCAGTGGTTCGTTCGCGGAGGAGGATGTGGAAGTGCCGAACCGGGAACGCGATCGTCAACGGCGGGAAACAGGGAGCGGCGGATCGTCGAAGTAGAGAGGGCCTGCGTTTTTTTCCCCCTGTTTTTCTTCTTTTATCTCTCTTTCTTTGTTGGCCCACATCCTTTGCACGAGTGATTGAGGAACGGGCGTCCGGAGTTTCCGGCCAGGAGTCTGAACGCCTCGGGAAACGGGTGATTCAACGTTCCCGCTTCTTCTCGCCCATCAACCCCTCCCTGCATAGACATTCTCGCTAACCTGCATGTCGGGAAAGTGGATGAAGGCTATCACTGTCAAGTTTTTGCGAGTCGCTCATTGGGCATCCGAGTCACGTGCCACGGACCTGGCGCTTCTGCCCCACTTTGCGACTTTCCCACTCCAACATAACTTGGCTCGTCTTCCCCACCATCCCCTAACATAGAAGATGAACGCAGAAACAAATCCCGGGATGGGATTGACGATCCTTCAGCTCATCCCCGCATTGGGCGAAAAGCTCAAGAATCAAGAATTGCTCGCAACGTCAGTCTATACACGTTCGACCCCCTGAGTAGGATTATTCAATGCTGATCCACCGTTTCTTAGGCTTACACCCGGAGAGGTTTGTTGCTGTCGCTGTGGCGTAGCCTTCGTCCGTTCTAAACTGTTGGTGCGCTGTAGGTTGATACTCTCGAAAAGATTGTGTCACCGATCCCGTCAAAATTCCGTCGATGGCAAAACTCCCAGCTCTCCGTCAATCGTCTCCCTCATGAGATCCTCGTTTTGATCGCAACCTACCTGGAAACTCCAAGGATGTTAATCCGTCTCACCCTCGTTTGCACCCACTGGCGTCGTATTATTATCGGTTGCCCCGTACTCTGGACTTGCATCAGGATTGGACGAGGTGGGGTGCCGTTCGCCATGGGGAAACTATTCTTCGAACGTGCAGACGGATGCGCGTTGGATGTATACGTCTCACGCTCACTTCTCCGTTCTAGGTCTCCTATGAAGGACAGCCAAATTACAGAACTCCCCCCCGGAAAAAGGATCAAAACCCTTTCCATCGCCGACTGTTCTTGGGACTCTGTCCTGCATGTTATTTACAAATGGGCGGATGCGCTTTCCGGACTTCAAGAATTGGAGCTCAACGCTGATGACGACCCACCCACCTCCCAATCCGTCACGGCCTTCCCCCTGAACACACTGAAAAGCCTGAAGTTGAAAAAGCATGGGATTCCGGGGTTGTACTGTATCAAAGCTCCCAACCTCACGGTGCTCCAACTCCGGGAGGGGTATCAAACACCGTGTTCTGCAACAGTGCTCCTTGACTTCTTGGAGACCGCCCCTAACTTGGAAGAGGTCTCGATTCAACTTCATTCCAGCGTGCTGAACAGCTTTCCACTGCCGAACAGGATCCTCACCCTCTCGCACGTACAATGTATTGCGATTGATACAAACCACGCGCTGTGGCTCGCCTCGCACCTCCTTTGCCCATCCTCGACGGATACGAAATTTATGATCACGTTTCCGGATGACCCTGCCACCGGTATATTCCCGCTATCTTTGGAATCGCTGTTGGGACAATACGCGGTGGAAATGATCGATCGGGTCCTCATGGGTGTTTTGGACGAAGAGGGGCGCGAAAGTTGTTCTTTGCAATTGTGCACCCCGTCTGGCACCGTGCTCCAGATTGCCTGTGAGACCCCGATGCCCGAAGAATTTCCACCCCCACCACTTCCAGACCCGCAGTGGACATTCCCCGTTATATTCGATCAAGTAGTTTCCGCCCTGCTATCGCTCCCACTGCACGCTGTCACTACGTTCGCCATCGACGCGGATCACCGTTCATCCGATCCCACGATTGGTCCCACCGATATCGTACCAGGTCTCGCGAAGGTGTTCAAAAAATGTCGAAACCTTCATAAGGTGGTGTTGGAAAACTACCTTCCCAGCTGTTTGCCCATCTTTTCACGAGACGAAATGCCTCCTATCCGGGTTCTCGTTATCAAACACCCCAAGGACGTTACATGGAGCTCGTTTATCGCACATGCCGCTGAGGTTGCACGGATCCGGGACTCTAAGGGCGCACCGCTCGAGCGGGTCGAGATCTTTACCCACGAGAAACACCCCGATATAGAGCCGGTGCAGCGATGGGTGCACGATGTGAGGTATCAAGCGGTGACCGGCCGGTGACGCCTCCCCGGAATAGGTGAACGACGGAAAACAGGAGGCGGATCGGATAAAAAAGAACTTGCGTTTCGTATTCGTTTTATTTCTCTATCCATCTCCTTGTATCAATATCTGCGCACTCCAATGTCTGTGGATGGTTCATTTCAAACGTCGAGCCTTAGGATGCACCACTCGGCGTCTTCGGTAAGTCGCCCCCGGTGTTTTGACTCATGACCTACCCTGAGCTCCCTGTTAGGTGGACTACCGCAGTCGACTCTGGATCCAGGCAAGAAGTTGGAGGATAAAGAACTCCAAGCAAGGTAAGTCACACCTCGGGTCCCGGGGGCTGGTGGCCTAGTAGATACTGATTCACTAGTTCACAAGGCATTCGCCAGGAGAGGTTGCCGGTCGATCGTTGTTTCGATTCTCCGACCCTCTCGAAGGGATCATGTTGTGGACCCTGTTAAAATTACGTCAGTAATGGAATCACCTTGCACCCATCAATTATCTGTCCGGGGAAATTCTCTGTTTAGTCTGATCAATTCTCGATAACCACAGAGGATAGTCGAAAGTCACCCACGTTTGCACCCATTGTCATTGGGGCGATCAAACAATCAATTAATCGCTGTTCGCCCCATAGTATTGTAGATTATGGCAAATTGATTCCTTAAACACGCGACGAGACACGCCACTCATCGACGCTCCTCCCAGCCACTCCTCTACGTTTGTTGGAAAACCCGGCTCATTATGAGATTTCCCCTTGAGAAACAGATAAGGCCCCTCCGCTTCGGTCTTAGACACAGGACAGCGTTCTGAAACCACAGCATGGCGGCCCGGCTCACTTGCAGGGTGAGATAGCCAACTCAGTATATCCCCCACCGGCTGGGCGAGAAAGCTTTACAAGGTTACGGTGGGTCCAATTCACGATAACGCCAACAACAGCTCTGCCCAGCCATCGTGAACTCTGTTGGACTGGATTCTTCCTGTCCTATGTCCCTCTTGAATGCGAACCCGAGAAACGGGCCCGGGACCCGATTTAAAGGGGGACAGTGATTCTGGGTATGTACCAGTGGGAGGTGGCTATCCGACGTGAGCGTTTTTCTCCTGCCGCCGCCCATTCCGATACTAACTAAGGCTAGGGTATGTACCGTAATATAATGTCGCAGAAGATAGGTGTGGATGCCGAATGCTTTGGCGTTCTTCTACAACCTAACAACCCGATTCGCCTCGCTCCCGCCAGACGGTACACGGGGGATGCGGCAACGGCCTTGCCAGACTGCGCCTTTCGTTGGGGATCGCTATTCTGGCGTTCCAGACGTCGCAATCCAGGTCGATCATGATGTGTGAGAAGATTGGCAGATGACTGACGACAACTAACGGGAATGAAGCACGGAGCAGGGAATCTGGTGGGATACCTCGTTCTGCCATCGCCGTTCAACGCCCGTACTGGGTCTGCGTTGTGGGAGCGCGTGTGAGTATAACGTGTTCACGGTTGGATGGTTCAAAGCCCCACCGACCGAGCCACCAATGGTTCTGGTCTGCGTAGGATGGTACTGTGAAATGTACACGAAACACAGGACTATGGAAGGTCTGAAAGTTTGGTCTTGGCCAAAGGCTCTGCTATATCCCTGACGGAAATCCAAAAGTACGCCCGACAGTGTGAAGTCGCCCGGAGTCGATCGCGCGGCAGGTAAGTATAAAACGTACCGATCGTACTGGATGAGGTGCCGTTACTGACCATTCTCCGTGATCTTGGCTCAGCAGCTCTCCCCACGGACATAACAACGTTAAAGGCTCTACAAGATACGATCACAGCGCCTACCCGCTGACTGCTTCATCATTTGTGTCAAACTCGCCGTGGGCGGAATGCTTCAATTGTACATAAAGTTACACTATACATAAGTGGGATCGATGCGTTTGCTAATATGCCCCGTGGGGGAAAATTCCGACTGGGAGATAATCCGATTTGCTGGACTGGGAGAGGGAGACTTGAATCGGTAGCGCAGCCACCCAGCCTACTGCACAATCTTCTTGAAGTTGAAGTAACACGTATCTCCAAGGGGAAGAGCCTAAACAGAGAGGGGGAAGCGATATGACGAACACTTCGGCCTAATCTGTTTACAACCTCACGCACCTTGTGATAGTTGTTCCTGTCCGGGACGGGCAAAGTATCGGGAAACTTCCCATACTTATCCACGAGGTCAAACTCATACCTCGTCAAAAATACGGCCAAAACCAACTTCATTTCCAGCTTGGCCAGCTTCATCCCCGTACAAATGTGCCTGCCGGCTCCCCAACCGAGGAATGGATAGGTACATTTCGGCGCTAGTTCAGGTTGCAACCACCTATTGGGGTCGTACTTGTATGGGTCGGGATAGTATTCGGGGTTCAGGTGGACGTCGCTCGTGGAATACACAAGGAAATCTCCCCGTCTGACCACCTTGTCGCCGAACTTCATATCCTCACCAAGGTTCCTTCGAATGATGTTGATAGAGAGGATAATTCGCTGTGACTCCCGGATGCAAGCATCGAGGATTGGGAGCTCGTCTTCCCAAGCAGAGAGAGGGACAGACCCGAGCTTCTCGCATAGTGTCGCAGAGGAGTCGGAGTCACCGGAGTGGCGGGTGAGTAAGCCTCGGATCTCTTCCTTGCACTTTTCTTTCCACTCTGGGTGAATGGCGAGGTGGATGAGCATCCAGCACGCTTGTTTGGATAATGTTTATCAGCCGCTTGCGAAGTGCACCAGACAACTTACAGATGATCCCAGTGTTAGCGATGCCGGCGAAGAGCACCTTCATAATGAACTAGAACAGTCGAATCAGAATCCGCAGAGTCCCATGACCTCACTAACGAGACTTACCTCAACAATACTTTGAGTACTTTCCCCGTCAGCGATCAAAACGTCGATGGCATCGTTTGTAGGCTCCGCCTTCCTCCTGTTCTCGACGTAGGTGTGGAGTAACGTGTACAGTTCCTTCGTGGCTGCCTTTCCCGTTTTTCTTGCCGGGCTGGGGAACCAAGGCAAGAGTAAGGACACGGGGGTGGCACTGGCTTGGAGGGTTATGAATAGTTCTCCGATCCTGTTGAGATCCGCTTCGTTCTTCGCCAGGTCACGACACGCGCCCATAAGGGCGGTCATGAGGAAGACGAGCTAAGAGGGGAAGATTAGGCACCAAACCAAACCAATGTGTACCTCTAGAGAAACAGGACTCACGTCATATATCTCGGTGAATGGGTCAATTCTACCGCTCTTACCATCATCCCCCCACCTGTCAGCCCTGTCGATAATGTCCCGCAGAAACGTGGGGAGCACTAGAATAGAAATAAGACTGATAATCGAAAACAGCGATTGCATCACGGGGATTGGACGCACAGTCTTGTGTGCGAGTTTTGCTCAAGAGTCTATTCAGCTTCTTGTTGAAGAGGGTAAGGTACCCGTCTTCGTTCTCTTCCGATACTATGTCCACGTCACTAATTTGTGGTATCTAGGACCATCAGCATCAATAGAACATTCGGTCCCCGCGGGAGGGGAACACGCACAGCTCCCGAAAGAATCTTATAACCGCGAATGTCAAGGTGTGCATTTGAGAAAAACGCTTGACGAGCCTCTTCTCCGGCCAAAGCAATGACGGTATGGTGAAGCACGTTAAAAGAAAAGCTCATTCCGAGGTTCTGCTTGAAGCCGGACTGGAGGAAGTCGTATCGGCACCGGAAGAAATTCCAAGCATGGTATAGCTGGATGCCTCGTAGCTTTGGAAAGTCGTTCTCCTTATCCTGGTAACTGAGAGCATAGTAGATAGCGGTTATCGTGAGGACAGCAGCCGCGCCAATGATACCGGTGATGAGCTGGTTGTCTTCATCAACGACGGAGGTCAGGATGGTGGGGTTGAAAGTGGACATGAGGGAAGCAGAGAGAAAAGGCCGCGAGAACGGGGTGAAAATATACCCTCGCCATTGTAGTACGCGGTCCAAGAGCTGGGCTCCCGGCTCTGGCGCTGTCGTCCTTGATTAAATACAGAAATTGTATCGAGAGGAGATTATATCATTGGTAGGAAAGGTTAGTACTGACTAATCAATACAAAATTTCAGTCTAACAGCACGTTATTAACGTGCCACCAACGTGTTATTAACGTGTTACTAACATTCCCGGGACGTTTACGTCCAGGGTCTTAGGGACTTTTATTCCTCAAACCTTAATTTTTCGGTGCGAGTACGTTGTACTTGTTTGGCCCGGCACGTGCGCTCGTGCTGTAAACGCGAACGAAGATGAAGATGCTCTTTAGAATTGTTCACTCTTCTACCGCGTCCACAGCGGTTCGGCAGATGTCCGCTATGTCCACTATAACTCTCACCGAGTCGGGCTTCTATCCCTATTCGACCACCAATGTGACTACGACAGACCTTGGTTTGTGATCCTACAACTGTTGGAGTCCCGGGCCTGCCGCCTGTCGGCCCTAGGCCTTATTTTATCAACGCGTTATTAACGTGCGAATAACGTGTTATGGGGTGTCTATCCGTAAGCTTTTTATCCTCGAATAAACAAATATCTATTGCCTTTTATGTAAAGGAACTGTCAGGACCCCGTCCATCGTGCCGGGTCGCGGGCAGATCGAACCTCGGTTGCTGGCGCCCTTCTGCAACGGAAATAATATTATCTGGTGGTACGGATAGTCACCCATTAACGCGTCAGTAACAATGAACTAACCGTTAGAATCGGACCACACATGTGAGGTTAGAGCCTATGTTAGTAATCGGTTAGAATGTTAGTTAGGAATGGGCAACCTCGGATGGTGGTTAGTAACGGTTAGTTAGAAACTCGGGGGAGTTTCACACGGAACCCTAGTTTCCAGTACCTCCGGTACTGACAGGTTTTGGCGCCTGGACCCCCACGGTCCAAAAAAAATCACCGTTAGTACTGCTGAACTTTTGTACTGACGATCAGTACTGACCGTTCCCACAGTGTATCCGCTTAATCAGAATTCACATATCTTACATCCCGCTCTTTATGCACCGAGCTCACGGTTGCCCCTGCCGGGCACCACTATGTGTGTGAACTTGGCAGATACAAGCCAGAGTGACAGTGTGATAATGCGTAGGCTCAGCCCCACCTACCGAATACTTCAAGCTTCACGCGTAAACAACCGGTTCTGTCACTCGTGAAATGCATAGCGCGCTCTCCCTGGCTTTCGTTCGGAAGTTCCTCTTGAACGCTAATCCGAGAAACGGGCCCGGGGTGTGGTCCGGGGGGAGGACGTTTCGGGGAGTTGATGCAACTCAACATGGGTCGTCATATCTTCCAAAACGTCTCTCAGGTCTTCTGGAGTCTTTCTTTCTTGATATCCCCCACGAACCCCTCCGAATCTCCCGTGGTTCTTCCACGTACACGATGCAAAGTTCGCAAGACATTGGAGTACATTTCTGCAGTCCCACACGAGATCCGGAAACTAGATCGGATGATCGACCTAGAGAATGATCCAACCCCGACCGGCCCCCACCCCCACGGAGCAGTGGGGAGGGCTGCAGAGATGTCGCTTCCGATGGTCTTGCATATATCCTATCAATTTCTTGGGCATCGGCAAGTCGTGGTCTCAATTGTCGGCTGCCGAAAGCGCGACATACCTACCGTATCTCCTCAACATTACTCTGTATAGCTGAGGAGTCGCCCTCTCCCGGAGCCAATCATGCAGCAGGCACAAACCGTACCGATCGCGTTGGACGAGGTACTGTTACTAGCCAATCTACGCGAGCTTGACTCGGGCGGCCTGTGTCGACCCGACAATAGATTCATCATTTGTATCAAACTCCTCATGGGTAACATATACTTCAAATGCACATATTATGATAAATACAAGTGGGACTGCTGAGATAACCCGACTAGCCGGACAAGTCTGGGGGGGAGACTTGAATGCGCAGCGCAGCCACCCGCCTACTGCACAATCTTCTTGAAGTCGAAGTAACACTTATCTCCAAGAGGACGAGCCTAAACAGAGAGGGGGGGAGAATGTGATGAACGCTTCGGCCCAATATGTTTGCAACTTCACGCACCTGGTGAATGTCGTTCCTGTTCGGGGCGGGCAAAGGATCGGGAAACTTCCCATCCTTGTCCACGAGGTCAAACTCATACCTCATCAAAAACATGACGAGAATCAATTTCATCTCCAGCTTGGCCAACTTCATTCCCGTACAAAAGTGCCTACCGGCTCCCCAACCGAGGAATGGATAGGTACCTTTCGGCACTAGTTCAGGTCGCAACCACCGATTGGGGTCGTACTTGTACGGGTCGGGATAGTATTCGGGGTTCATGTGGACGTCGTTCATGGAATACACAAGGAAATCTCCCCGTCTGACCACTTTGTCGCCGAACTTCATATCCTCATGAACGTTCCTTCGCATGAGGTTATGAGAAAGGGCAATTCGCTGTGACTCCCGGATGCAGGCATCGAGGATAGAGAGTTCGTCTTCCCAAGCAGAGAGAGGGACAGCCCCAAGCTTCTCGCATAGCGTCGCAGAGGAGTCACCGGAATGACGGGAGAGTAAGCCTCGGATCTCTTCCTTGCACTTTTCTCTCCACTCTGGGTGGATGGCGAGGTCGATGAGCATCCAGCACGCTTGTTTGGACAATGTTAATCAGCCGTTTGCGAAGTGCGTCAGACAACTTACAGATGATCCCAGTGTTAGTGATGCCGGCGAAGAGCACCGTCATAACGAACTAGAACAGTCGGATCAGGATCCGCAGAACCCCATGACCTCACGAACGAGACCTACCTGAGCGATCTTCTGAGTCGTATCTCCTTCGGCGATCAAAACGTCAATGGCATCGCTTGTAAGCTCCGCGTTCCTCCTGTCCTCGACGTAGGTACGGATTATCGTGTACAGTTCCTTCGTGGCTGTCTTTCCCATTTTTCTTGCCGGGCTGGGGAACCAAGGCAAGAGTAAGGAGATGGGGGTGGCACTGGTTTGGAGGGCCATGAACAGTTCTGCGATCCTCTTGAGATCGGTATCGTTCTTCGCTAGATCACGACACGCGGCCATATGGGCAGTCATGAGGAAGACGAGCTAAGAGGGGAAGATTAGGCACCAAACCAAACCAATTTGTACCTCTAGAGAAACAGGACTCACATCATATATCTCGGTGAATGGGTCAATTCTACCGCTCTTGCCATCGTCCCCCCACCTGTCAGCCTTGTCAATAACGTCCCGCAGAAACGTGGGGAGTACTAGAACAGAAATGGGACTGGTAATCAGAATCGGCGGTTGTATCATGGGGATTGGACGCACAATCTTGTGTCCGAGTTTTGTTTAAGAGTCTATTCAGCTTCTTGTTGAAGAGGGTAAGGTTCCTTTCTTCGTTCTCTTCTGTTGCTATATCCACGTCGGTAATTTGTGGCACCTAGAACCATCAGCATCAACAGAACGTTTAGTCCCCGCGGGAGATAAACACGCACAGCTCCCAGAAGAATCTTATAACCACCAATGTCAAGGTGTGCGTTCGAGAAAAACGCTTGACGAGCCTCTTCTCCAGTCAAAGCAATGACGTTATGGTGAAGCACGTTAAAGGAAAAGCTCATTCCGAGGTTCTGCTTGAAGTTGGACTGAAGGAAGTCGTATCGGCGCCGGAAAAAATTCCAAGCATGGTATAGCTGGATGCCTCGTAGCTTTGGGAAGTTGCTCTCCTTATCTTTGGAGCTGAGAGCATAGTATATAGCGGTTACCGTGAGGACAACAGCCGCGCCAATGGCGCCAGTGATGAGCTGGCTGTCCTCACCAGCGACGGAGGTCAGGATGGTGGAGTTGAAAGTGGACATGAGGGAAGTAGAGAGAAAAGGCTGCCAGGTTTCGAGTCTCCGAGGACGGGGCGAATATATACCCTCGCCATTGTAGTACGCGGGACGGGAGCTGGGTTCCCGGCTCCGGCGCTTCCGTCCTTGATCAAATACAGAAGTTATATCGAGAGGAGACTATATCCGCTCAATCAGAACTCACAGATCTTACTCCCCTGTTCTCTATACGCCGAGCTTACGGTTGCCCTTGCCGGGCGCCGCTATATGTGTGTGAACTTGGTAGATATAAGCTGGAATGACAGTGTGATAACGCGTAGCCCCACCTACTGGACACTTCAAGCTTCACGCCCCGAGCTACAGGCTTCCGGCCGCCGAGGTTGCTTCTCTGCAGCCCCACGCACGAACCTACGAAGCTTGGAACGGCTTCCATACAGATGTCCGAATAACTTGACACCCCGATCAGTATGTTTTGGGTTGTTTTGGGTGCACAAGATCGAGTGCGGGTAAACATCAATGAGTGCACCCGCCCAACTGATCACTTGGCACTTGACATGCAGACGCCCTGAACCGGGGGATGACCACACCTTCTGGATGCGCAGCAGATAGAAACATCGATCTCTGCCTCGGGGGAGGACGGGGGGCGACGCCTCCGATGACAAGTCTAACGTCCTTGAAACAGTCGGTTCTGTCACTCGTAAAATGCAAAGCGCGCTCTCCCTGCCCTTCGTTCGGAAGTGCCTCTTGAACGCTAATCCGAGAAACGGGCCCGGGGTGTGGTCCGGGGGGGAGGGCGTTTCTGGGAGTTGATGCAACTCAACATGGGTCATCAGATCTTCCGAAATGTCTCTCAAATCTTCTGGGGTCTCCGTCTCTCTTTCTTGATATCCCCCAAGAACCCCTCCGAATCTCCTGGGGTTCTCCCACGTACACGACGCAAAGTTCGCAAGATATTTGGGAGTACATTTCTACAGCCCCACATGAGATCCGGAAACTAGATCGGATGATCGACCCAGAGGATCCGGCCCTGACCGGCCCCCACCCCCGCTGAGCAGTGGGGAGGGCTGCAGAGATGTCGCCCCAAATCGTCTTGTATATACTACCGATTTCTCAGGCGTCCGACATGCAGTCTTGAACCAAGTTCTACCACGAATCGTGGTTTTGATTGTCGGCTGCCCAAAGCGCTACATAACTTCCATATCTCCTCAAAATTACTCTGTATAACCGAGGAGTCGCCTATAGGTCTTGGAATACTTTGAGGGTGATGTCAGTTACAGCACCCAACATCCCTTATTGTTTCGGGTGCCCCGCGTGGATATATCCGTATCCCATAGCTGTATGTGAAAATCGTGCCCCTGCTCAACTAGGGAAGCGCCGACTGCGTCGGCACGAACCTCGCTTGCATCTTTGGAAAAAATCGCCACCGAACTCTCACAGCAGTCTGATTGCTTCCTGTCTAGAGCTTGCTCACTGCAATGACGCGCGGAACGGGATGGCCCTGAGAACGGTATTCGGCGGAACAGCGGGCGGGGGTGGCCAGGCCGCATTGCAATCGCCTCCCCTGGGCCGGTTTATGTCGAGGACTTGGCGGTAAAATGAGACACGCTGCCGTCAAAGACCATCGAGGTACGTGGCACATGTGTGTTGATTTAACTAAGACATATTGCGGGATATATAAAGCCACCCCCGAGTGGAGACTCCTCAGGACTGAGAATGATGTCGGTTATGGCACATCTTGCCCCGTTCGCGAGATATTCAAGTTTTCTCGTCACCACGACCTTCGGGGGGTGCTGATTGCAGTTGGCAGGAACCTTGAATGCCCGACATTCATGAGTTTATGTCGACCGCACTCTACAATGTCGGTCATGCGCACATGAAGCACTACGTTAGGATGCTAAAAGATGTTTTCCTCTACCAAATACTGTTACCCACGCTTGTTAAAATGACGATTTTACGACTCCCAATTCGTATCGGGTCCACGCATGGCGGCCGATGCACCCGTTCAATAAACCTGGCAGCATGAACATACGTAGCTACATACTCCAAATATTTGGACTTCCAAACTTTAATGTATCGAGCACCATGCTCGTTCTGAGCAAACCTTCAAGGTGGTCACCCAAAGTGGCTTCACGCAAGAGACGGGGAACGCGCAATACCCCTGCTACAACTGTGATAGATATTACAATCAATGCCGCATGCGACAAGGAAAACGTCTCGTCTTCGAACTGAACGTAAAACATTCAATAGAAATAACGGAGTAGAAGGCTGAGATGTTGCCTTCGTGTCCTCTGTTTTTTCAGCATATATGATTGATTCTTGAGTGACACGCCCGATGGTTATACACAGATCGGACCGGACGGAAGCGGGGTGGGCGCCAAGGAGCAACAATGCCAAACAAAATGTGCCTATGTTACGATGCTGCGATGATCGTTCAGGCGGGTCTAGAAACCTTGCAAGCAAGATAAACGTCCTAGGAACCCAACCGCCTCAACGACTATGCAACGCGACACTGTGCGGTTTATCGACCTTCCATCCGACATCCTTCTACAAGTGTTCGGCGAATGTGATGTCTTCGACGTTCTGAGCCTATCTTCCGTGCGTGGCTCATGATTCCAACGAGATCCGCCTTCCGTATCTCATCGCCTGTCTTAGACTTGCAAACTGTTCCAACAAACTGCAGACGAGCACCAGATATGGTTGGGCCAAGCTAAACAGCTCCAGATCCCCATCCCGGACGGAGCGAATCCATCGAAGGAGGAACTCAGGGATTGGGTCGTTTCTCGTGTCAAGGTGGACGTGTGTTGGATCAAAGGATATCCGGAGTATCTGAAGATGCATGAGTTCGAATCGACTATGCCTCTTGCGTCTCTATACTGCCTCCCCGGTGGCAAATCCGTGCTCCTGCTTTACAGGAGTGGGTCTATGGATTTGAAGGAGATCCGGGGTTCGGATGCCGACGGATGGGACCTCGTGTGCGTTGCAAGCTATGAACAGCAGGACCCGTCTCTCGGCTACGCGGAAATCTGTAGCGGAAGACTTACTGAAACGAGTGACGGATCCCACGTTTTGGCATATATAGGCGAGGGCCGTGACAAGTACGTTTCATGGACCAGGTGTGCAAGTCACTGCCACCGCTGATCATATGACTATATGAAGGCTCTTCCTTTTCCTCGTTGACCAGATCTCACGAACAATTGAGGAAACGCAAGTCGTGGAGATCCCATACGGTTTTTTTGACACCTGGGAGATACTGACAACGAAGAATAAGGTATTCTGCTGCCTCGAGGTGCCTTTTGAAGGGTGGGGACTCAACGTGGTGCAACTCGACGGCCCAAACACGATCCAAAAAAACTTTCTTCTGACTGCCCAAACGGTACAGTGACCCCTCTACATCCTGTCGCCCCAACTTATTTATCGTCCAGAGTCTCGATATCGGTGCCATGTCTCATGCGGTGCGGTTCTTCTCCGTATCGGAAAACAGCATCGTCTTGAGCCACCCGGAGGGAATTTATCTGTACCACATCCCTGAACTCGGGCCCGCAGTGGACGTCGACTTCAACCTCTCCCCGGTTTGGTACTGGTCAGGAGAATCTAGCCAGTCCTACTATGGGAGCCTCTACGATACACTCTCGCAATACCCGAAGCTCTACATCCAAGGGCCATCTAGCACACACAAACTCGAGTTCGACTTGGGCGAATCTGGTTTTCCAGTGGTCCTTAATCATAGCATCACCGGAGAACTGCCTGCGTATTGTGTACCTGATGAGGGGCGGGGTCTTGTAGTGAGGGGGCGGAAGGGGGTGCGCCCTTCCTGGAGTGGGGATGATCCTGTGATACAGTTCAACACTTTGTTGCTGGGAAAAGAGCAGGCCACGGGAGTGTTTCGAGTCCACACGGATGAAGAAGATTCTACTGTACGGGGCGCACGCATGGATCTAGACGAGGTGACGGGGAGACTCTTGGTTTGTGTAGAACTTGTCGAGAGGGTCACTGGTCTCCGTGTGTATAAACTGTGGCTCGTGGACCCATTGGCCCAGGGATGATTCATGTATAGGGTGTACCGGTAGCACTAGTAGTACGTGCAGAAGTGATCTTTCGTGGATAGCTAAACCTACAAAAGTCCCGGCAAATACCAGATTGAGGCTAGCCGCGTTGCAAGGGTGGGACCCCTCGGCCTTCACTTCACACACATCCCTTGGCTATTACCAGCATCCTCAAGATGACATCGTCCCCTTTCCCACAAGAATTGGTCGACAAGATCATCGACCAGTTCAGTGAAACCGCCATATGGAACAAAGAGCGCACCTCCAACAAATACGCATTGGCGTCCCTCTCAATGGTTGCGAGAGCGTGGAGGGAACGTAGTCAAAAACACCTCTTCTCTGTCATCAACTTTCAGGGACTCTCTTCGATACGCATTACCGAAGCCGAGTTGGACGAATTGGGCCCGGTGCTCTCTCTAACCAGAGACCTCGACATCAACGGATGCTGGGAAAGGCTCTATCAGTTCGATCCCACGGCAAAAGCTTTTCTCCTCTGTTTTCGAAACCTGGAGTCCCTATCCCTCACCGACTGGTATTTGAAGTGGTTCAGCGCTGAACAGCTTTCCAGCTGTTTCGCCCACTTCGGCGAAACCGTGACCCACCTCAAGTTTCTGGGAAAGGCGAGCGCGGAATCGTTGATCTACCTTACATCGATGTTTCCGCAATTGCTCGTTCTCGAAATCTCCCTTCCTGTGATTCGCGACGAGGAGACCAGAGGAGTTATCTCCAGAGAAGAGCTCCCCACGGCGGGGAGCTTCCAAGGATACCTCTACCTCTCTGGGATCTTCGAACAGCACAACGACTTCCTCGACTTCCTTTCGTCAACCTCTCCGAAGTTCGGTGCAATCTGCGTCAATAGCAGTGAAACAGGCGACGTAATGACGAAGTTGTTCAATTCGTCCGCCGCCTCCCTTGAGTCGTTGGAACTGTACACTGACGAAGACAATCTGGGGGGTGAGTTTCCAGACTTTTGAGGTCAATCTCTGTGCTGATTCCGCATCATCCAGCTAACCCGGTATCGCTCTCCGAATGTACCCATCTACAGGAGGTTTCTATCTGCCATCCATACCATGAATCAATCGCTCCGCTACTCCGGACCATTCGCTCTCCACATCTGAAGGAATTCATTGTATATTCCAGGCCACGACCACATAGGCGCTTGGCTAGGGGTGAACGCGTAGACATGTGGATGAGGACAGATAACGAACTTTGCGAGGCATACGATCTATGGGCAAAACACGCTACAGGGACGATCGAGGTCACATTTGGTATGTCAGGGATGGAAAGTCCAGATTATTCATTGGAAGAATATCAGAGGGATCTAAAAAGGTCCCTCCCCCGGTTCACCGAGAAGGTTGCAGTGACTGTTGCACTAGCCTAGAGGTGGGGCGCAGTGGGGTTGTTTAGACAGGAGTTTGCAAGGACAAGTTCGTGGAATGAGCATAGGATGAATACTCATATTCGATAGTTGCCTGCGTATAGTTTATTCCAAAACTGCTTGCAATGGGAATGATCTGGTTTGACCCTAGTTAGCCACCAGTTCTTGCCAGGGTTCCCGGAAAAATACGAAGGAGGTGTGGCAAAACTTTGGGTGGTGGTGGGCCGCGTGGATGTGGTGGTGGGTAAGGGATAGTGCAGCCGGTCGTTACCCCTCTTAATCCTGTCACCTTCCTCGTGTCGCATCGGATGCAAGGATGATCCGATCAACGATTGTGAACAAGCCTAGAACGTGTCGTCCATCGTCATGTCCATCGGATAACAATCCTGGAACGGAGCGGGTGAAAACTGAGAAGCGCTACAAAAACCAGGTTCAGCCACACGAACATTGTCAAGGGTCGAATCCGCTTCACCTGGTTTCCCTGTTACCTCCATCCTTCTGGGTATCCTCCCAATCAAGCAACCGATCCAAATCTCCCAGTCGATTTACAATGCTCTCGAACCTTGAGGTGTCGAATTTGTTCTCCAAATACGCGGACCGAGTGATGGTGATCTGTTCCCTGAAGTCCGTTGACAACATTGGTCGCCGACGAACGCCGTTCAATGTGACCCCTTTTACCCAGTCCCACTGCTCTGGCGAGAGCTCTGGGGAGGTTGACCACACAATTTTCAGCCAGTGCTCCAACTTGTCCCACTGTCCCCATCGCTCGAGGTCATAAGTGATATCGCAGACAGAGGAGGTCACAAATTCAGGAAGTTGAGTAGCGGCCATCCTCCCCTGCAGTGGGATCTTGCATGTGAGCATGAATAAGACCTCCATGTAATTGTCCGGAAGTAATGATCGTGATGTTGAAGCGGCCCAGTCGCAGATGAAAGTACTCCAGTACAGGGTGAAGTGCGGGGTAACCAAGATTTGGTCGGGGATAGAACCGAGTTTTGCCGTCAGATAGGCTAACCGGTCGATGCCATGTCGCTCGAACGCGTTGAAACCCGCAACCCCCATCGCATAAAACATGGCCATCGCGAGGCGGGGAGTCGGAGTCAGGTCTACGGCGAGTAGGATTGCTTCGACGAGGATGTCCTGGGTATTTTCTGGATCCTTGATGAATGTAACGTACGCGAGGAACGCGTCGGCCGTGGAGTCTTCATCCCAATCGCCTTGTGTGAGGAACTGGAGTATATAGCCAAGAGTTCGGGATGGGTGCTTTCCTACCACCGCTTGCGGTCTACTGTGTTGGCGGAAGCCGATCCTCAATGCGAGTTGGACCATTTCCTTTGCCTCTTGACCGCTGCGACCAGACTCACGAACCGCATTGCACCAATGAATGACGAAGGTAACGAGACTGTACCGCCCATACTTCCACTGTGTCAGGCACTCCAGCGTCGGCAGTATATCAGTACGGCCGGATCGTAGGGCCACCGATATCCTTTCGCAAGTAACCTTAATTGCTAGGTCTACGAGCTTCCTACATAAACGGCGTCACCGTTAGCATAAGTGTAATTGATATGGATGCGATAACGCACGCTTTGTCTGCTATGAACAGGTCATCCACGGTGACTTGCAAGCCCAGGCTCATGCCGATTATCAGCATGCAATTAAACAGCACGTGTTTTGGCGTTCCATCGAGTGTGATAACTTGGTGGGCGAAGGAGAGGGGATCGATCGTGGATGGTAACGGTTGTTGCCAATGTACCCAATTGAGACACAAGGAAAGGTCGGATATCCAACAGAGGTGGTTCGTCGACATGTCTTCAAGCGTATAGAATCCCTGGAAAGGGTTGCCCCTCGCAATGCCAGTGAGTATCGACGAAAGGGAAACCGTGTCCGCGTCGCCGGTGAAAAACGTGGGGAGGTCGGTAGGAAGGTCGGAGTCGGACAGTATGTCTCTGGATACGCAAAGGTTTTGGACGTAAAACTGCGTCAATGCCCGACCAGAGGCGTACGCTCTGTCGCGGCTCCCGGGAAGGAGGGTATTCCGATAGTCAAAACAGTCTCGGTAGAGGGCGATGAGTTGATGAGGCGAAGCGGCAGGAGAGACTCCTGCGTGCCATTGGATACTCATGAACTGGCGTAGTGCCGCTTCCATCACTTCAGGGTCCGTAATCGTGTCTAGCGTCCAGCTGACACACAAGGCATCCAAAAGGTTCCTCCTCCGATCGAATCGCATGCGGTCCGGTTTCAGCAACCCCCCTTCCGAAAAGAAGAGGCGCTCCATGGGGGGTATATCCAATGAACGAGGTAAATTGTTTGTCCCGATGCGAACCGCCGGTCGGGACCGCGACGCAATGAGGAAGGAGGATATCGAGTCTATACGAGCGTGAAAAAAAGCGCGTAGATAGGAAAAGGCGCGGTGTGCACCAAATGCACGGAAGGCGAGGGAGAGGGGCGTTTGAAATGGGCATTCGTAGGATATAATCCCTACAATGACAATCGCAATGTAGAACAGGAGACCGAATCCGGTTACACCCATGATGGTACCCGCAACGGTCTGATTTATAGTCCACGTGTACTGGGACAAACCGCAGCCGAGTAGCAGCAGTGCAAGCTGCAGCGCTACGGGTAGGCTCTCCATCAGGACGTGAAAGCGCCAACGATACAGACCATTGAGCTTTCGTTGGCGGTCACCGCACCGTTCCGCAGTCGAGCCTCCCTTGTTCCGCGTGTAGCGATTCACCCATTGTTTCCCTAACATCGCAACAAACGCGGCAAGAAGGGATGTCGCCAAACTGGCATAGAGAAGATTCGCGGCTACAACGATCTCCGTAGAGGGTCCGTCCCATGTTGGAAGGTCCGGGGGCGTTTGGAACGCGGTGTTGTTGATGGAGTAGATGAGGTAACGCATGTATGCAGCGTTCATTTCGTCATATGACGGTCCCAAATTGGATTGTACTTGGATGACAAACGCAGAGCTCACGGCCGAGAATAGGCCAGCCTTCCTTCCCCAATCAGCAACTACGGAGAGAAACCCCAAGCAAGAGAGACTCACGAAAACCAGAGTCGTGTTCAAGTCATCGTCGTATTTCCTCACATAGTCGTGGTCATATTGGCTCGATTCCCGTTGGTAGGCGGTGTAGAAGTCGGTCCGTGCGTCTTTGGTCTTGATCGGGGGAAGGAACTCGCGCAGTACGTCCCGGATACTAACAACCCAAGTCAATACGCGACACACCTCGGTACGCGACATTGTACTTTCGTACCTATTGGGGACTATTTTCACAAATCCGCTCGGGGCTGTAGCATCCAATGGTTCGCCCATCTTCCGAGCCACAAGTACGGAGGACGGATAGGTACAGTAGCCGTCAGATGATGGCCAGGGTCTCCGTGGTAAACGTTCAAACAGTCGGTGGTATCCGAGTTCCGGATGACGGTGAGGGTGGTGGGCCGCAATCACGCATCAATTGATCGGCGGGCGGCTTCCGAGGCAAGACTGGCATGTGCCATCCCAAGGTCAAACCGCGTCCCGACAGTCCCGACCGAACATCCACCACCTGGGAACAAAACTCGATAGCCAAATACAACACTGGATACTAGAAACAAGGTACAGGAGCTGCGGTAGATCACTGACACTCTCAAAAATCTCCTACATCTGCATCGTGATATCGGTCCTCTTCATCCTCATCCGATGATTCCTCTGAGCTGGAAATTGCCGCCGACACAGGGTCTCCCTGGAGAGCACCTATTTTACACCTGGCTTTTCGCAAAAGGTGGTCCCGCGACTTGCCCTCCGGAACTCCATCCTCGTGTTCTGACTCATCTGAAACAGGCAGCCACTTTCTCCGGCGCCCGCGACGACCCCCCTTCCCTTGCGAGCCGGACTGTTTCGTTCCCCCAGACTTCTGGGGAGTAACACGGTCAAGCGCTTGCCACCTGGTCGCTAAATCGTTCTCAAAATCGTAGTCGTACGAAACGCATTTCATCCCCCAAACAACTATCCGCTGCGTGGTGGACACAATAACGCGTCAAATTTCTGGCGGAACAGATGGTACAAACGGTTGCCATACCTCTTCTCCGCGACTGAAGGCTCTACGTATATCGGCCTGCAGCTTTTCAGCCAAGGATCTCCTGATATTTGGAGGTTTTATCGATTCGCACTTGGCCACTATCTGTGCTTCGGTCGGCTCCCCTCCCAGGGAGGCACGGAGTGCAATCCGGGCGAGAGAACGGTTTCCATGAAGAGTAGCCCCAAAAAACTTCAGCCAAATCGTTTTCGTCTGGGCAGTAAATGTGTTAATCGCCATTGACTTCGAACCCGAGATGAGGGTGTGGTACCTTATCAGACAGCTCGCGCCACTCTTGTTTAGAAATATCTTCCAGCCTGGTGAATGTATATTGGCCAAGGTAGACGCACCGCTTGTCCGCATGGCGAACGAATGTGCGATACAAGATCGGGTTCCCCTCCGCATTACAATGATCGTTCTTCTCGTCCAGCCGGAAGAACAATCCCGGCCACCCAGGCTCCGGTGGCATGAATGGATTATGGTCAAAGTTTCCGTGTAGGAAGTTTCGGTAAGGGTGTCTCGCTTGTGCTTCTTTCCTGATTTTCGGGAAGGACGCGACCGATTCACCACCATATATAGCAGCGATATCCGTCCTGGTAACGATGGATTTGTCGTGGGTGATTCTGGTGCGATCTATATCGAAGGGTTGACCGAGCTGATCCAAACGCTCATGAAGCAGTTGTCGGTTCTCCCCGTAGCTTTCGATCTTGGCGTCTTTGTGCGGCTTCCACGTATAGTCCCCGGACGAAGACTATGGAACGGAAAGGACGAGTTATATCAACCTTCGAAATACCCAACTGAATCCCATACCGGTTTCTTGGAGGACTCTGCAGTTTTGACGGAAGTAACCTGCGAATTGACTGACGTGGTGGGATCGTTGGATCCAGACGGACGATTGCTCATTGGCTTTCGACGTTTTCCGGGAGATTCTCCACTGGGAGGAGGGGCTGTAGTTGACAACTCAAAAAAGGTCAGGAGGTCATCTCCGATACACGCACCTTTCATTTTCCTCTTGGAAGCCGCAACAGAACCTCGAACAACTGTTGCGCCATCATCAGAGTCGTCGATCTCCATCGGGTTATCAACGGAACCTGAGGGTGGAAGCTTCTCAGTTTGTTCTTTTTCCCCTGTCGTCGCCGGCGTTGGTGCCGCTGAGGTGGACGACGTGGGTTCTTGACTCGGAGGGTCAGGATCGGGTCCGGGAGCATTCTAGGGGTGAACGTGACTGATTAATGAAGATACTGAACTAACAGAGCCAAAGAGATTTTCTGACCTCGGTCTGTGTTATCGGCGCAGCTTTCTCTGCTGTCTGACCTCCGATCGCTGGCAATGGAGTGGATACAGGCACGATGGTTTCGACAGCGGTTTGCTGGGGGGGACTGGCGCTCGATTCTGCACCTTCCACAGAAGATATAAACTTGCCCCAATTCTCACGAAACCTCTGCTCTTGCGGAACCATAAACTTCCATGTCGTCTGGGAATGCGGAGATAAAAGTTGCTTCAGGTCCATGCCCAATCCGAGTAAATCCTGAAGTCTCTCCAAGTCCGTGTTCGCTTGCAATAGCGATTCGAATGCATGATGGATAAGCTCTCCGACCCTTTCAGACGCTCGTTGGTCGGTAGACATTGCCGTTGGTGCTGGCGAGGGCACCGAGAAAGCGTGGTACGTGGGAAAACTTTACGGTAAGGGTTTGATGTTTCTCCGTTTCCCGGACACAGCCACCACCTGTTGCGGATCGTCTCGAGATATTGAATATTGATTAAGTGTAATCTAATCCTTTTTCGAGGCACAGGAACCGGGGGGGGACGTCGGTATACAATCAGGAACAACGCCTGCTGGTCTCTCAAGGCAATCCGCAACTTGATCGAAGTGCAGCAGCACCCCAGTGCTTGACACCTGGGGCAGGGAAGGGTCATCCGTGTTAATTTGCCTCGCGATGCATTTACACCGTACCAAAATACACCAAGTCTACAGCACCTGCAGAAAAAAGAGATAGGCGAGAGAAAGAAAGGAGGTGAAGAGGGAATGGGGTGAGGAGGGTATGATTAACAGATAACGTGTTGATGCCTACAATCAAAAGGGACGGGGATATGGAAACAACGGCAACGAGCTCAATGTGTGTACATGTGAGCGTGGCTTTATGGTGGTGGTGGTGGCGGCGAGAACGAACACAGAAAAGGGAGGGGCGTGGAAAATGAGTATATGTGGATGCTATGTTTGGCGTGGGGGCCCGGAAACTGGGGGTTGTTGATGCCCGCTGATAACCTATAGAAGAGGAAGAGGGGCCCGAAGTAGGGGATAGGTGAGGTCCAGTAATCAGGTACAAGGTGGAGGGGGCAACGGGGATGAATGATTGGTAAGTTTTAGCGCCTGCGATTGGGTAACACATTCTTGATCCTTGGCCGTGTTGGTGTCTCGTCGTTGGGTGGTAACGATCTCACCCTCATCGTCGATGACCCAGGGCGGGATCCTGATGTCGAGAGCATCTGCGCCCTCACCTGCCTCGCCAGCTCATCCCGAGCCTTCGGATTCCCTCTACTCCCGGAGTCTCCAAGCCCACTCAGACCGCTCCCGCTACCTCTACTTGATCCAGTACGGGACCCAGACGGAGGTTCTTCGTCTTCGTCCATTCTTTCATCGGGGTCTCGATCGCTAGGCGCGACTTCAAGCGAGTCCTGATCCATGACATCCATCATGACCGCCTCCTCTTCTTCATATTCGTCGTCCGTGGTGTCTTCGTAGAAGCCATTTGGTGGTTCTCCGATCCACTCAGGCACCTCCCTCAACTCCCGGGTCCCATCCTCGCTCTCGATCACCTCTGTTCCAAAGTCCCAGACGTCCAAGACGGTGGCATCTTGTCGATTACTGGCAGCCACGCACCACCGGCCTTCGAATACGACTTGCCAGACACCTACGATTCCGGTGAGGAGGTCACGAACGACCGATCCGTCCCTGATATCCCACATCTTGAGGGTGCCGTCAGACCCACTGAGGACCTTGAATTCGTCATGTTGAAAACAGGTAATGGCACCATTGTGGGCGGCGAGCGTGTGCTTCATCTCACCGGTATCAGGGTCCCAGATGCGCAGCGTCGAATCTGCAGCTGCGGAGACTAGATGTGAGGCAGATAATCCGAGCAGTCCAACAAGAGAAGTGTGGCCAGTTAACATGAAACGTTCCGTTCCGGTGTTGAGATCCCAGACGCGGACCGTACCATCCATTGAACCAGAGCAAGCAATGTTCCTCGTGGGGTCGAGAACCACACTATAAACTATATATGGTAGTGGCATTAGGACGGCAATGGGTTTCAGTAAGAACAAGGGAGAACAAGCCTTTCTGAGTGTGACCAACGAGGATCCACTTGCATTCCCCGGTGATGATGTCCCAAACACGCACATGGGTGTCGTAACTTCCAGAGACAAGTGTTCGTCCTCGAGCGGCGAGAGCGCGAACCGCATGATCATGCCCCTCCAGATGGAGTTTATGGTATGGGTTCTCGTCCACATCCTCCTACAAATGTATGAACTAAGACAACAAGGTGGTGCACGGGTGGGACATATCCATACCTCAGCGGGATCGACCTCGTCCTCTCCATTCCCAAAACATCTGTACTCGTCCTCATCTGGCCTTGGGAGTAGCCAGACGCGGAGAGTATGGTCACGACTGCCAGTCACAATCATCGGCCGCTTAGGCCACTTTTCCCGACGGATTACGCCATCTTCCCCTGTTGTTTCGACCCATTCTGGTTTGACAATAGCAAGGCAACGAACGGTACTCGTGTGGCCACCGAAAACGTGTGTGCAACGGCTGGTATTGAGATCCCAGATACGAACCGTCCGATCAGTAGAACCACTGACGAGGACGTCCTTCGTTGCGGATAATGCCCACACGCCACCTTCATGTCCGTCCAGGGACATCGTCAACTGACCCGTATGGGGTGAATAGACATGGATGGAGTGATCATCGGATGCCGAGATGATACGTTCGTGGGAGAAGATGAGACAAGTGACGACAGCGCGACCGTGCGCAGGGAAGGAAACGTGTTTGGGGTTGAGATTGTTGATCCATTTTGTTCGGGTGAGGTGACGTGACTTGAACAGGATTTTATATGGATGAGGGCCAGGTAGCGAATTAGGAGCTGGAAGTCCGGCTCGCCGTCGTCTTGCAAACAGCTCCCTTGCGAACGCTCGCTCAGAGTCCCCCCCAAACCATATCTTGGTGGTTTTCAATAGGTCTCTCCATAGGACGTGGTCAGAATCAATGATATTCCGCCAGGCCTTGCAAACACGAGAGGCCCTAGCAAGAGCAGTGAAAGAGAGGAAGCTCAGTATGTGAGAGGTGAGTTCGGCGGGTAGCAACGTCAGGAAATCCCTGGACATGGTGGGGGTGAGTACTGAATGGATGGTTCTGATAACCGAGAGCGGAGAGTTCCGTAAAAAGGTTAAGAGTACGTGGGCTTGCAGTTGAGGGGGGAGGGCGGAAAAGTGGGAGAGCATGGAAGGTAAAGCGAGAAGGGTTGTGAGTGACAGGTCGGGTTGGATTGGCACCTGAGGTTGAGGGGATGATGCGCCACTTGGAGGTGCAGATGGCCAAATATTGAGAGTCTGTGGAGATGGAGAGCCACCCGGGGACGGTAGAGGTGATGGCGGTGCAGCCGGCGGCATAGATATTGGGGGTAATGGCGTGGCTTTCGACTTCTTGCGGGGGGGAGTGAGGGTAAAGTCGGCAGTATTCTCAACACCCTCCATCGAATGCTCGTTGACGAACGCTCGCTTTCTGCCATAGCGTTCTACAGCGTCAGCGAGACCGATAATCTTTGGGGCATCCGCGTCTTGATCCCGGTGCAGCATCCTCCAACCACGGCCACCGATGACTTCTTCCTTGGGGTCAGATTCCAAATCGGATTCATCGTGTCGGTAGGCGGCCTTGGTTCCGCCGGGGAGTTCCAATGGAAACGCGCGTAAAGAGTTGGGGAGTTCTGCGTGCAGCAGCGGGTAGTCTTTCGGATTGGATGGGATGACGGGCGGGGGGAGGGGTGGAAGCGTGATTGGTGCATAAGTTGTGGTCGTCGTTGTGGTCGTAACAACACTGTGCGCCATTGGGTTAAGGGGAAGAATTTCGCAGAAAGGGAGACTCACGTCGTGGTGTTTACAGAGGGGGCGAGATGAAGAACCGGTCGGTGGCCGGACGCCATTGTAGCAGACAACAAAGAAGGGAGCCTCGACTTGCGTGAGGGGTGGGATGGAGGGTGACACGTGACGTTCTGTCACGGTAACATCCGCGGCCCAGGCTGTGATTATTTCATTTAATTATTTAATTATTTAGATCAGTTTTGAGGCTATTGCCGTAATTCCTGCTATAACTCTGGGCGTCCACCGCCATGTATCCCTCACGCCCTGCCCGTCCCTCTCGAACTATGCAACCCCCCCAGCCGCAGCAGATTGACCCATCCCTCGCAAACCAGCCGGGTCAGGGCTTCTACTCTTATCCGCCGGCCGGCCCATTCATCCAAGGGTTATCGTCCCCATCCGGCTCAGAATCGGTCGGCACGCCCTCCGACACCTCGTTCAACCTCAAGCGATCCTCTTCGGTCGTCGGAAACCATGAGGGGGGCGGCACCGGCAACAAACGGCCCCGCAAGGATGAGAGCGGAGACCAGGCGAACGAGAAGGAGCCAAAAGCAAAGTCAACGCGAGGTTCTCGGTGAGCATGGCGTGTTTGATCCCGGCCCCGCACTAGCTCCCGCGTTCGGTGCTAACAATCTCGTTTTCATGCATCGTCCAGGGCATGTACAAATTGTCGTCGTCTCAAGATGAAGTGCGTCGGTGCTGAACAAGGACCTCCTTGCAAACGCTGCCAATCGAGTAACCATGAGTGCATCTTTGAGGAATCTAACCGTGGAAAGCGATCGAACAAGTAAGCCACCTCCCTTGGAATGTGCCCCATGATTGATAGTCATCAGTCCCAGAAAACACGAGGTCCTGGCACGGTCTATGCGTAAAATTGAAAGGACCCTCGACACTGTCCTCCGCTCTCTCGGAAACCCCAGCACAGTCTCTGCGATGCTTTCACGCTCCCCATCACCCGTCGGCCTCAGCGATAATAGAGATGCTGTGATGACTCCCCAACAGATAGTTGCAACACGCGAGCTGATGGATTCCGACAACGACTCTCCCCCTCAGTCTCCGCAAGAGCCGGCTGCACAGGGTTCTCCCAAACTTCATTCCCTTCCGAATGACACCTTAAATCCTCTCGGGTTGCTTGCCGAGACAAGTTTGGCGACGCGAAAAACTAACGCTGGACATCACGGTACCTTATATCCGCGACCTTTTGACGATACTGGTGTCGCCAAAGTCGGCGTCGCGAGTGAGGTGTATTTCAAACCTGGTCAGTCCTCTAACCCTCAGACCACAGGCGGTGCTCAATGGGTGTTATCAAGGTCCAATCAACATCCTACCCCTTCGGAGGCTGTACATTGAGAACCGTGTACAGCCCGAAATGCTGAACTTCACTAATACTGACGAAGTTTTGGCGTTGTTCACCATGTACGTCTCCCACTCCTCTTTTCCGGTGTGCTCGGCTGTGTTGATAACATATCGTTCCTCAAGCTATTTCGATCACATGAATGTCAGCCCAGCCCCCGCGTCGCGATAAGCGCCTGCTGTGACTCACTCACTGATATGGTTCCCCTAGGGTCACTCTAAGCTCCTTGATCGCAATTTCCACTCCCCTTCACTTGTTTGTTCGCGTTCCCCATTCCTGCTGACGACCAGTTAGTTTCGACCTTTCGAATCAACTTATCATTATACTCACCCCTACTTCCAGTCTGCGCCATCGCTGCAAAGTTTTACTCCGAGAAGCCCGACTTGCACGTTAAACTCACTGACATCGCTAAGAAGCTTGCGTTTAGTGTTCCAGAGCATGGCTACAAGTCACTCGAAATTGTACAGGCGTACCTCCTGCTCTCTCTTTACGGAAGTGGTGCCGTAGAACGTTATGAACAGGACCGCACATGGATGCTTCTTGGTATGGCCATCAGGTAATTTTCCACGTCCAGTGAAGAACCTCGCATTGCTCACGTCTGGGGGGGGACACAACAGGATGGCGACCGACCTAAATATCCACCGCAAGTCAAAATCCTCGGATGGGAACTCGGAGGAAGATCGGGCAAGGAACTTCGAGATCCACAACCGTGAACGGACTTGGCTCGTATGCTACTCCTTGGATCGCAGCATCAGTGCGCAGATGGGAAAGCCTTATGTAATCCGAGAAGAGTAAGTTTGTCTCATTGCCTTTGTTCCGGGTGCAGGAGCGCCATCAATTTCCGGTTTACCCTGGTGAATTTGGCGGACACGTGCGAGCTCGGGGCTGATCAAATACCGGGTGGTTGTCTTTTTCCCGTTGTACAGTTATATCATCCGGAATGCGAAGAAATGGTGTACGTCTAAGATGGCCATCCCCGAGGATGCTGCGATCACCGCCTACGTGGTAAGTTCGCCCAACACGCCATCCGCCCTCCGGCTTTCCGCGCGGTCAGGCACTGACCCCGATTATTCTTCCCCGATACAGGAATATCAAAGAATCATGTCCCGTTGCATGGATCTCCTTTACTCCGGGACTACCTCGCCATCCGGACTCCAAGTGGATTGTGACTACCTGACAGTCATTCAAAACGTTGAGTCCCAGCTAATAGGGTGGTACGAAGAGTGGCTTCCGGTCGTCATCTCGCATGCGGACGAGTATGTCGCGCTGAACGGGAAATTCTTCCTACATTACGGGATGCTGGTTATCAACTCCTTCGGACTGCAAGATGCAATCGAGAGGAATCCTGTAAACATCGGGAATTTCTTTGGAAGAGTTCACAAGAGCGCCGTCGCGTGCATTAGCGTAATGAAGGATAACTGGGGACCCAAGGGATACTTGAAATACTCCCCAGATTCGATCTTCGTTCAAGGATCGTATGCAGTTCTAACCCTTCTCAAGGTATGTGGCCACACCCGGACACGCTGACTTGCGTTGGACTTCTGACCATTTTTTGTTGCAGCTCTTGCGGCCGGAACTGAAGTCTTTTATGAATGAAGAGAAGACAATTAAGCTGGTGAAGGAGCTAGCAGATACATTGGAAAATGTCGCTGTCGGTCATCTCCACACTCCAAGATTGTACTCGACCTTCTTGAAGGCTGTCATTGCGAGTAAGACTGGAGCCACCGTGAACGGGGAGAAGGAAGGTGTAGAAAGTGGAGATCCAAGCGAACCCCCCACCTCGCCGTCTATCATTCATACTTCCCCTTCGGCATCGATCCAGTCGCCTCATCCTCCGCAGCAACAGGCTGGCGCTCAGTTGGAGATGATCTCCCCTCTTCCTGCTGTTACAGAACTTGCTCCCATCCCTGTACCCCCACCCACAAACGGCGTTTTCCCAAACTACGATTTCTACTTCCAGAACGACGGGGAAATGGGCACACCGGTGGATATCTCGACTTTCCCACCCACGATGGCGGATCACGACCAGTCCTGGTCTTTGTCGGTTGATAATATCTTCCCCAACACGTTTTGGGATAACGTTCTTGTCCCTGGTATGTCCAAGCGAACCACAGTGTTATTGCATGCTTACGGGTCTGTGATACTCCTAGGTACCTCGGGCTCTCCGGCCGGTCTTAGTGGTGGCTTTGTGTATGGTGCTGGTATGAACGGGCTAATCACCCCCGGATATGGCATGTCCCCCACTCATTCTCAATCCGGGCTGAGTACCCCTCACCATAGTGGCATTCCCACTTCCACCGATCACATGATGCAATCGCACCCACACCATCAAATGGCACTCGACCCGAGGCAACAAGACGTCCGGTGCTGAAGTTAAACCTCCTGTTCAAATGCAAAAACGCTTTCTGGACCTTCTACTGCAGTCGTCGACCGATATTGTGGTCAGGGTCCATTCTTTAGAGTGTCAGAAGATCTAACTCTCGTGGATCTGTTAATGACAAACGGTTGAAGAGGGCCTTGCACGATTTCACCTATGCTTCTCACGAAATCTGTTGTTGTCCTGTTCGTCTGGGCTTCTTGCTTTTGTACGATTATAATGGTTGCAAAGAAGTAGGTTGAGTCTAGTGTACGCTACTTGTTTTTCTCATTTCCTCTTCATCTCCCCGATCGTCCCCTGAACCATCCCTGCCATCTAAATTGATTCACTTTTCCCCCTGCGTTCGTTGGACTGCGTCCCTTTCGCCCCTGCTCAACTAGCCACAAAATATATGCAGTCGTGTTACTTCAATGAGCACAAATCAAAACCTAAATGATAGCCCGAGGAGTTCACGCAAGTCTTGGTACATTCTGCAAGGACGTGTCCGATGTGCTGCACGTTACGGGGAGTGCTCGCCAGAGCTACGTGTCAAGTGATCCCGGGGTCGGAGTCACCGTACGAGACGGTTTTGCGCTTCCTTTCCGACTTGCAGGTTGGGATTGTTCGACGTATTCAAACTTCCGTGAGTCGAGGGTCAGGGTGACAGGTCCCTGAGGCGATGAAGAGTCAAGTGGTGAGCCATTGCGTCCAGAACATCGATAGCCGTCGCGTACCTCGTTTGTAAGGCTGACGTTCATCATAGCGCCAAACCTTCCGTCTGTTTGTATAACCGGTTGAGATACGCGGCCGTTTGTCTGAATGCGCGAACGGGCTGACTTACCCTTTATCTTTTCCACCTTGTAGAGTTTTCCCATGCGCTCCAAGAAGAGCGTGTACATCTCTTTCGACTTTTCTGAGCCCTATAAGGGTCATACGGCGTGAGTTGTGCAGGAGACCGTTTAGGAACGATGCAAGTGGGTTACCATAGCGCGATGGAAGTCTGGTTTATTGCCTTTTTGGGTATTCGCGAAGAGGGTGAATTGGGAGACACAGAGCACATCTCCATCGATATCCTTCACGCTTTGCTTCCACATCGAGCCCGTTACAGGGTCATCGAACACGCGCATTTGGAGACTGTATGATGGCGGTTTGCATAAGCACAGCAAGGCCCACACTGGAGGATGTTTCGGTATACATTTTGTTCGTCAAGACCTCAATATCTGCCACGGTGTCATCTGCGCTGTCACCACGTGTCAGAAAGTGTCGTCGTAGAGGCACCGGGGACGGGGAGTGAGAGGTGCTGACCTGTACCTATACCCACCAAGACCATCAAGCCCTTGGAAATTTCGGAGACAACTGCTCCGTCCACTGTACATAGAAAAACGTCCGTGAATTGAGTACCGTATATGGTAGCACCGGACTGAACGCACCGGTCACCGAAGCAGATGCTACCCTTTGCAGAACAGCGCGCATGATCCACAGAGTCAAGGCTGTGGTGAACCCCAAACGCTAGCAGCGAGTGACTCGTCAGAGTCAGGGGATAAGCTCAGGGTGTCGATCAATCACTGAACGGAAGATCGGCGACTCGGTGTCAGCCACACGCTCTGGTCATTCCTCGACCACCGACTCTGGTCTCCGCATCTGCAATGTATTCCGGCAGACATGAAGATCAGCCGGGTCCCAAAGAACTGGAAGAGCGGATAAGAAACTACCTACTTACGGCCCTCCGCACCCTTACCTCCCTCAACCTAGACATTTCACTCTATCACTTCTACCACATTCAAAACATCGGCCGCGATCCATTCGGTGGGAACGGGCTTGATGAAGCATATACCATGTACGAAGAACAAGCGAGGAACTGTCAGAGATGGTGGATGAAGCTCCGGGCTGCGTCTGAGAAACAGGCTTCTGGTATGGGAGCAGCTAATATCTCGCCCCCACCTGGATCTCGCCCAGACCCGAGGAGGTCACCTTCTCCACTGGAATACCAGTCGGCGCTTGATGAAGATGAGCTGGCTGGAACCAGAAGGGACGAGGTCACACCTATGGACATTGACCCTGTGGAAGTGGAACAAGGTCTTCCGCTACCACCTACGTCTGTGATTGGCCCACCCCCTCCCAAGCCGAAACCCAAGGTGCGCCTGCACCAATTTCAGATTCGAGTCGTTGCTGGTGCTATTATTCATCTCAGAAAGGTGATGTTCCTACTCCGCGGGGTGTAATCGTGACCCCGAGTGGCCCCACTCTCTGTCGACTCGCCCCGATCCCGAAGGGCACCAAGTTGTCGGTTGAGAAGACCCGCATTCCAGTTCCCAATAAGCCCTTCACCTTTAATATGCCCCGACAACCCATCACTAGTGGTGTGTGAACCCCCCGTTATTCAGCGTGAATGATAACGGACTCGAGGGGTAGATTCGGAGAGGCAACCTCTCAACCGCACAAAGAACACCCATCGGGACACCCACTCATCTCAGAACACTCCTTCTTCTCGTTCTTCCTTCCAGGTAATCGCTGTCCTTCGCGGGCAACTTTTGTGAACTCAGCGGATTCCTAGTCCAGCAACCAACTGGAGGGGCCCTCTACCGCCCAGACTTCAGTATCAGTGTCTCCTAGGATAAACTATGTACGTTCCATCTTATTCCCTGGCACTCCGTTTATCGCTTTCCAACGGCGTCACAGTCTTCTGCTAAGGAATACTGGGAACCGCGTAGGGCCAGTCGCCCTGGTGACTTCCAAATGGACAAAGATCGTCTGTTCCATAGTATTGACTGCCTTGGGCCACCGTTTCAAGTGAACATGGCGGACGTCACCCACAACAATATTCCAGCGGTGCAGAGCGATCTCAGCACCATCTATGGAGGCAAAATGGGCATGACCCCCAAGATTTCCCCCGAAAAACTCGCAAGTCATGGATTCGATCATTGGATGGTTCCGAACATGGACTTTCACCCTTTCCTTCCGGCGCGACCAGGTTGGCCAGGTCTCATGCTTCGGCCAGACGACGAGCTTGAAGAGTGGGAGCCTGAAGAGGGGACACAGTTCCGGGTGGTTATCAAACGCGAGCCCCGTTTTTTCGAATACGTCGGTCAATATGAGATGGTGAGGCTCGGTGATATCACTGGGGACGAGTGGAAAAAACAAACGGCCAAGGTATCTACGCTCATGTGTGCTAATTCTGTCCAAATTTCTAACTACTCGTTCAAGGTTAAGAATAGGTGGACTCAAGTCCTCGGAGGTGGGCGATCGTGGAATGATACTGTCGCTCGTGTCGCTCTGAGGAAGAGGGACAGCAAAGAGCCATCAATTGAGGATTTCAAAAAATTCACCGACAGGCTCACTCCTGACGACTACGCCACGATGGCCAGGGAACTCAAGGGCGACGTCGATAGAGCATTCTGTGAGGGGGAGGAGGTATTTCTTGCATACTTTTCCCATCCCTGAATCTAATACCCACATTGGATCAGGTTCTTGCAGTCTGGGGGATGATGTGTGTGGGGTACGATTTCGAGTTTGAGAAGCACCTCACCCGTTCGTTCAAAGCAATAAAGACCTCGTCATCGGGGCTGGCGAAGAAACGCAAGGCTGTTACTAGAGATGATGGTCCTAGCACCGAGGACGAGGGTGAAGATGAGGACAAGAGAGAAGCCTCTGAATCGGAAGACTCTTCACCTTCCAAGCGCCAACGAACGGCGAAGGGCAAGGCGAAGCTCGTAAGGTTCGATTGGTCCGATGCGAGGTTTCAGGACAGTGAAGACGAGGATTACAAACCGAGTTGATGCCCCCTGCCGTCTTTGCTTGCTTTATTTTGGCTATTCGTCGTGGATTTACGTCGCATCTTTTACCTGTTTTTGTCGTGTGCACAGTGCATTTCTTGTTTGTCCCCATTTCCAATTCACCACTGCCTGCGGTATCAATCTGATCCGGGGTGACTTGGTACCGATCTCCTTCCGATACCCTCCGAGGCGATAAACGATAATATCGATGAGGACTCGCATACTAGATGTGTACGACGATGGGTATGTCGATTCTCAGCCGTGGGCACCAACGACTCGGCTTGCTTGAGTCTGACGAAAGCTTCAAGCTAAAAGGATGGCTACGCCCGTAGGGTTTCCCCCCACCGGTAATCAGCAAGATAAGGAGCTCGGGCCAAGTTTGTGTTTGTAACGCGGCAACCAACCTCGTCTGTGTACGAAACTACAGCATCGACTTACCGGTATACGTGCCTGTTTGTAGGGCGACAGTGGCGGTCCCAGGCTTGTGGTATCTCTGGCAGTGCAGCGTTGCGCCCGCTCCGGGGGAATTTAGTTTGCAACCCCTTCGAGTTGAGTAGTAACGAACAGTTCGATAACGGACTTCGACGGTGAATGGGGTGGAAAACAGATTAGCCTGACACCCAAATGGATGCTCCATATGCGCAGGCATGGGCGGGAAGGGTACGAAACGAAGCGTCGAGATCGTGTGAATGTTTTTATCGTGTTTCCTCCACATTCCCCCAGGAAAAAGGCACTGAGCTGCTATAGCGGAAAAAACGGCCATATCTCTTCAACTTTCTCACATCATACCTATCCTTGGTCTGGTCGAATGGGAGCCCATCTGAGCCCGGGAGGGGGCGTGCAGTTAACACCGACAGGAGCTCCTTGGAACTGAGGAGGGGATCCAACGATCGAGTAATATTTTTGAAGCGGCTGAGTTGAGATTTCAGTTACATCCACGAACACAATCCGTATTGCGGAGGCCATCTCGATGGGTGCACATATGTACAAAGACTTGCGCGGGAAACGGCAGTGGGTGCGTGGGATGCGCATATACTCCCGCCACAATAACTTATTTAGCGAACCCAACTCCTGCTGATAAAAAAGAGGCACGAAGCGCGGAAAGTAGTGTTGACCTCGATACGACTGGGATGACTGTTTTGAATACGTTTTAGACACTGTCGACTCACCCTTGTCACTTCAACCCAGCCAATCGGGATTGCTCGTATGGTTTGATTAACGTAAAACGTGGCCACGTACTACAGTGACCGACCTATGCATCCTGTACATTCCACGCACAGCATCTGGCATCTTGCCCGTATTGGTCCCCTTATCTGGCAACAGGTTCCCTACCCCCACATTTTGACTGCCCCCCTCTCCACTATCTTCGGTAACAGACCCCCCACATACTCGTAACTTTCCTCTACTGGCACCTCATTGCCCTCCGCGAGGTACACGACCTTCGTACGAATTGCGTGCGACTCCGAGAGTTGGACGAGAAGGGTGTCGAGGTCCATCCACCGTCTATATTCCGCCTCCCCAGCGGCTTCTCTGAGGCTGACAGGCTCGCAAATGAAACGGTTAAAGTAATAAGGGACGTTGATTGTGATCTGTTGGAGATCTCGATGTTTGGATGTAATTGTTCCGAGCGCCATAACAATCCATGTGGCCTCTGTTTTTCCGCATTGGAATATTATATCTTTAAGCCTTGTCGCTTTGGAGAAGTCGATGGGGGCTGGATGCTTGGCCGCTGGTGCAAACGGAAGCTTAAGTAAGGTACTGATCCAAAGGCAGGAACCAGAGGAACGTACTATCCATGATATGCTGGATGTCAAAGCATTCGAGGGTATCAGAACACCCTATCACCAATGCCGTGATCCACCGAAGGTCTTCTTCCTTACGCCATATAAATACAAGTTTCCGGAAGTGGAAACCACCCGGCAGGTCCAACAATCGGCGCGCGGTAGGACCGGTCCCGTATGCACCATCAAGTTCGAAGGTCCCAGTCAATGGAGGCGAGGTCAAAGGTTGAAAGTCGATCCTATCGTAGTGATCTTCGCCCAGTTGAACTTCGCGTATAGCCAGGTCCTCGAGAAGGGGCAGGGAGCAGACAAGGTTGAAAACATGTGAGCGTGGAAGGGAACTAAACACTCGGAGGGATTTAAGGACCGGTGAGAAGTTGTGGAAAGGAACGAGAGACACCTCCGGGCCGTAGTCACCCCCAAAACGGGTATGCACCCCCAAGTGCACAACGCGGGTGAACGTCCGAACCCAACCACCCTCTTCCACATCCGCGACTGTGACAAACTCAGGGCAACCGACGTATAGTGAATAAGTGTGGTGTGCGGGCGAGTTTGCGGGATCCGGAAAGGTCTCCTTCCACGCCTCGAGATCGTCGAGGAAGTAGAACCTGATGTTGGCGAAAAGGTGTTTTCGGGTACGTGGGACCCAGGATCTAGAGACGAGACAACACCGCTTTAGTGTGTCTGGTTCATCGTGTAGGAGGTCGACCGTGTAATCGAAGATTTCTCGTGGGAGGCGTGGATTCGACATTGTGGCTTCCGATCAGAAGGCGAATGACCCGTTTTTGGCGCTGGTTTCAAGACACCCCGTTCCGCGCCGCAATTCTCACTTTGTGTCCATCCGCAATGGGTCCCTGCGCGGACTGTGTGGTGATGTCTGTGCTATGGTGATTTGCGGGTCGTAACACCCACAACGTTCTTCGAATGCCAACGTACCAGCGATCAGGAGCGCAACCCCCGCTGAGACCTCGCCAGAATTCTCACCCCGTAGTCATACCACCAAGGAGGCCGTCATCAGGGGAGTCGGGATAGTCGACGGTGAAGACAGAAAGACGGAACGGATAACGTTGTCACAAACGTCCCCAATGTATGAGAGACATATCTCGAAACGGCCTATATTCTCTCCCGTTTGTTCGATTCGAGGGAGCAAAAGATACTTTTGTTAAAAACAACCAGCAAATAAAGTACTACAGATTTTATTTAAGACCTAGACGTCATGGGTTTCCTCATCATCTTCACCGACCAGCCGCTCAATCCACTCCTGGAACAGTTCTTCACCGGAGCCACGGAGAAAACCTTTTTTCAACATGTCCAAACATATTTGAACAACATCGAGACGGCCAGTCATCAAGCGGAACCTGCGCACCGCCACTTCCGGCTTTTTCAATATATTGGTTTCGCTCAGGAGGAGCGGGTGATAGCCTGCTTAAGAATCTCGCGGGAGTAATCTTTGCTCCTTGAGGTTCGGTATGCAGCAAGAGTGAATTCGTCCGCGTTCCGTCTGGATAAGGTCATACTGGAGGGTCGGTATTGGGACTGATCGAAAATGGCGGGTCCGGAGGAACTTACGCAGCAGAAGACGATTCTGAGACCATAAGGTGTGGTGTAAGATGGGGGCTTCGAGCTTCGACGTTCGGTACCCGACCAGGATCCTTATTCGACACGGTGCCCGACGATATCAGATGGTACGCGACCGGGGTTTTGCTGATGAGCAAAGTTTATGGGTAATCAGACAGTGGCCTAAGATTCTGTAATTTCAAATGCTACGGTTGCGATCGGTCTCTTCACCAAATGCAGGTCTGTTTTCAAGAGCGACGACGAAAATTGTCGCCCGTCTCCATTCGGATTCCGGTTCCTCCGCTGTGGGCCGGACTAAGATAAGGGGGGTCCTTCCTACGCTTCCACACTAGATGAACAAGGTTCTAGGTCAGTTTAAACCATACTCCCACCCTTAAATCATGATCATTTTAATGCGGGGAGACGCACAGAATAACAAATCGTTCTGAGTGGCGGCGCCCTTCAAGATATATATAGGTCAGCATATATATAGGTCAGCCCCAAGTAGCAGGACCGCGCCCAACAGCTTGTGTCGAAATGCTAAGGCTTCCGGTACCATATGGAGAACCCTGCCAGAACTTCAGGTCAGGACATAGCGCGAATGGTTAGGAGAGACGCTTTACTTCCGCGGGGTCCTGAGAATACTTGTTAGCAGCCGAGTTAACTTGAGCGTCAGTAGCTCCAAGGTAAAGGTGCGCCTTCGTGATGGCCTTGAGATCTGCGTCGGTGCTTTAGGAACAAAAGTTGAGCCCGGGCGCTCAGGTATTTAATCCGTAATACGACGCACGTAATATCCTGGCTGTACAGGAAGAAGAGGCTGGAAACACAGTAACGATATTGGACATATTATCTTCACGCGAGGCAGAGAAAACGGGAACGGTCTCACGTTCCTTCGTCGTCTACCCGGCCACCAATGACGGGAGCCCCAGCGTAGCTTCCCTCGCTAATGTACTGCCTCAGAGACTTCTTGAGAATATCTCCGTTGATACTGATACGCCAAGTGAAGTCCAATTTGCTGGGAGAGAGGAAATCGAGGGTGGGGTTGATAGCTCCATGAGGGTAGCATATGGAGCAGCACGGAGACACTCCAAAGTGTCTGGGCCCGAAGCGCATCCGGTGAACTGGACGAAGTGGTCGTAGATGACTTGGTGTCTCTGGCTGTCAGTCTTGTCGAGAGTAGACGTATAGCCCGATTGCTGGGGTGGTGAAAGAAGTATTTAGCGATCTCAAAATACATTTAGGATCACGAACGCGTACGAAGATGGCAGCATTGAATGGCGGATTGACGGGGGTCGTGACGAGGTGGGCGGTGATAGAGAGAGATCCTGTACTATGCTCCCAGCTGTATGGTGTGAACAATGTCGGCGATCCGAGGTGATGATGTGAGATGGGCCCGTAGGAAAAAAAAAACACAGCGTGATCTCGTTCGGATCACACACCGAACTTGGAAATATATGTACATAAACCTGAATCCAGGTCAGGAACAACTTTTCTGCCAAATACCCGAAGTGTCTGTTCAGATCGAGGGAACCACGCGGAACCATGGCCGGAAGGAGTAAAAAATGTTGATCGAGATGATACTTACGGTCGTGTAAGCCGACATTGGCAGCTCCTCCAACGAGATCTCCTTTTTCGGCAAGCCAACCGAAAGCATTCACACGGTAGTTGAAGGTCACGTAGATGAGCGGTTCGCCAAGCCCAACAGAACATTGGGCGAAAGTGCTGCCGTCATAGGAAGATCCGTCACCAATCGAGAATGCTCCACTGTAAAACCGCTATGGATCACCAGTTATAGCATACATCAGGGGAACGTTCTCGTTCCGGATCATATAGGTACTTACCACGGCAACTGGGGATTTATTTTGTTCTGTGACACCGGTGGGACGGAACACGTTGGCGTAGAGACCTGGAGTACCATGAGCTTCGTCTCACGGCAGTTCGGAGGTTGATGAAACCCGCACAATCTTCAGACCCACTGAGTCGTGAGGCAAATGTGATCAGTTCGAGATTTGGAATGGAATGGAAGGTAAAACTCTGTCGCGGGCAAGCGTCGCCGAAGTTCGTGGCCTACAATTCGTCGAAAGAATAGCAAAGGTCAATATCTCCACCTGATCTACGCGACGCGGAAGCGCCCGAGCTCACTCACAAGCGTGGTCCCTGGCACAGGAAGTAGGAGTTGGGGGCGGAGGAAACGGAGGTCCCGGCTGGAGGTCGGGCATAAGGAATCCCCAAAAACTTGACTACTCCACCCGTCGAAGCTCCCTCAGATGTTGCATGTTTGAGGTTGACAAGAGACCACCAGCGCGTCTGGTCGCAGCCGCTGCGGCGTGAACACCAATCTGCAGGAAAGGGGGTAGGGGAACGAGGGCATTGAGCCACATCTTGGATGCTGCAAACAAGGATGGGAGAACCACTGCGGCTAGGTACACCCAGCTATATACCTTAACATCGGCTGGTGGGGATACTATCTTCTCCCACAAGCACAAAAAAACAGGCCAGGGCGCATGGGTGACGCAATCAAACCAGTGGACCGAAGTACTAATGGTCAGCCGGTCGTCGCCAGCGTCGATGGCTGGAATGTAGGAACGCAAGTGATGGAGGGTCGACGCCTGGTAAACCGAGCGCGCGGAAGGCTCACCGGTGGTAGCTGGTTGAGTTCCATTCTCGAGATTGGGAAATGCACGTTTGACTGATTTCATGTCAGAAGGCGCGAAACATAGGGTTGTATGGAAGGTCACCGGCCATGCGCTGCTACGACCCGTCTCCAAGGATCATTGTATGAAAGTTCGGAAACACCAACTCCTCGACAATGCTCTTCCTGATCACGTCCTGAATGAACCTCTCAACCCTCGTCACGTTCTTCAACACATGCTTATCCGCCTGACCGATCTCGCTCTCGATGTAAATGTTCGGAAGGAGCCTTTGTCCGATCGGAAGCGGTTTCTCGTTCCTCTCCCCATCCTCTCGCATGATCGAGTCTTCTGAGCTCTGATGTGAGAGCGGAACCACGCGTGGGTGTGAGTTCAGTGGCGAGGGCCCAAGTGCGGGGCTCGAAGTCGAAACTCCAGGGTCCCGGTTCCGGTGTGATGCGCTTGGAACATACGGATCAAGTTCATCAAGAATACAAAGATGAACTCGTCTCTTCTCTCCCTGGTACGCTACCGCCAGCTGACCGTCGAACGTCAGGCCGGTGATGGAGAGTTTTATCGGCAGGGTCATGAACATCGGGGAAGGGTAGTTGATCAACAAAGAGGTGGCCAACGTGAGCCGTAAATTCGATTCCCATGAGATGTGAAGGTGTAGTTGCAGATTCGGATGCTCGCGTCTCGGAGGTTGGGAGCCAATCCCCGTTGTGGGGTCCGGTCCGTGGTTTGGAAGGTTCTGGGTATCCGGCGTCGGCAGATGAGGTGACCCACTTTTTGGAGAAGGTTTTCGTGAACCGAGGTGCGAACCTGGCATGCTCCCGCCATACGCCGACCCTCTAAGACCTTGTGCCATCGAAGGGGGATAGTACGACGTCGCACGTAGGTCGAGAAAGTTGGACATGGCAGGACTCCAAGGCGACCCAGGATATACACCATGATGGAGCGAAGGCGTCGATCCGAACATGTCCATCGCTCCCATACGAGGAGATGCCCTACCCAGGCTTCCGGGAAGATGAGAAAGAGGGTGTGGAGGATATGGGGGGTGGTGACCGTCTTCTAAGCCTTTTCCGCGGAGGGCCTTCCGTGACACCCATTCGAAGTTATCCTCCACCTCTACCGATTCTTCGACGGGTTCCGGTGGCTGACTCGCATAACCACTCTCAGCTTGATGCGATTGGCCTCGGCGAGTTGGAGGGGCCGGCTGATCGCTCGGAGCGGGATCGTCATCCCCGTCTTGTTCTTCATCGTCTTCGAGAAAGTCCGGATGGATGCCTCGGATATCTATAACTTCCACATCTGGTGGGACGTTTCCGAATTCGAACGAAAGGACTTCGACCGGACCGATGAACGAGGGACGTGGGGCTGAGCTGAGTTGCCGGTTGAGGATCTCCACCAACGAGTTTGCCAGCTCCGAAGTCAAGTTATCCCAGTCCAAGTCGACGCTCATGATTCCTGCCAAGCCGCTGCTTGATCAGATGTAAACCCGGACGCGAGAGGGGATGGACTTACCCGGAGCTTGTGGTTACACCGCAAGGCGCTCGGTTTCCAATTCCCACATTCACTCATCCTTTTTTTCTCCACACCCGATCACGATGTCGTACGGACGAGGAGAGGCCGACGTTATCGCTGGGGTAGATCCTCCGACTCGGTTCTGAACTCTGCCTCGCACTGGTTCTGATGACCTGCTTTCAGTTTGCGGACGGCCTTTCGTATTCCAAGAACAAAATGGACGAGATCTTGAGAAGTGGCGCTCTCGACAAACTTCCCCCTCGACAAAAAGAGAGCCACCCACACGTAAAGCGCGAAGATATAGAGCTGATTGTAAGTCGCGAGTTCAAAGGGGGGGTGGACACCATTGGGAACGGCAAAACTGATAGTAATCGACAAACCAAGGTACACGAGCTGGAGATACCAAAATCCCAGGCGGAAAAAGCGCTGAATGAAGCTGGAGGAGACGTGTCGAAAGCTCTGAAAGCACTCGTTACCCCTAAAAAGGGGTTTGGAAGTGACAAACCTTCGCGATCATAGTAGACACTGTTCGTTCGGGGTGTTTCTCAGATGGATGCCAACAACTAGTTGAATAGTAAAGTATCTCGATAATGATACCAACAACAAAATCTAAGGATATTCGTCTCCGCCTTTTTGGGGTCCTTGCTGTTGCTTTTCCAACAACACGTAGAGCGACTCCAGCAGCTTCTGGCTTTCCGCTTCCTGGTTCTTCGACAATTCTGCCAACTCATACGCCGACTTCCTCTTCTTCGCAGGTCGGGGGCTAGTCATACCGGGTCTCGAGCCAGTGATTGGCGCGTCGGAAACCTGGGAGACGTACTCCTTCGTCCAAGGAAGGTTTGGATTTGCCCTGACGATATCCAACCGACCGTGACTCGTAACCCACATCCTGACATCCATGTCCGCCATACCCTCAGGCTTGTGACCCACGACCTGAGGAGGTTTGAAGACCTCCGTCTGAGAAACACGGAACTTGGAGACACCCTTTCCAGTATCCGCGCCGTGCTCGACGAGTGACTTCCAGTCAATAGATTGGATGCCTTCTGATTTGTTATGGGGTAGGCGAGCGCTGACACCTGCGAAGGAGACGGCGAGGTGCCGTGTTCTTCCAATGGCACGACCGGGGAGAGGCCGTCTCCAGAAGTAGTGCTCGAGGTCGGTGAGGTGGGTGTATGCCAAGGCGCCATTGGGGTGAACATCTTGCTCGATGGTATGAGATTCCGGATCAACAATTGTCCGCGCCGTGTGTTGGGAGAGGAACGTTCTGTGGAGGTCGGTCTCATAGCGGGACTGCTCGAGGAGGTTCGACGATCGGACTTTGGTTTTCCAGATAGCGCGGGGCTTGAGGCCGTCCGTCTGAATGTCCTTCGCTCGTTCAGCCTCGAGGAATTCGCGGAACGCGGGTCGGAGACTGCGAAGTTTCTCGAGATAACGTTGGAACTGTTTGGGTGTCATGGCGTCGATGTTGGGAGTGCTTCCATGGCTATGACCTTGGGGCTCCTTCTTGGCCTCCAACGCAGCATCTGCGTCCGTGGTACCAAGGGCGAAATCCGAGTCGACCTTCCATTGGAACCTGCCGTCGGGTCCAGACTTTTTCCACAGGTCACCGCCATGGATAGTCTCTGGTGCCCGAGAGACCTCAGCGACCTTGCGTATCCACCTTGCTTCCTTCTCTGCGTAAGACCATTCGGTTTGTTGCTGGAGAGAATCGACGGAGGCGATGGTGATGAAGGGTTCGCGTGTTCGGAGCCCAAGGGGACGTTTTAGGCCGTAGTTTCCACGATGAGAGTCACCGCCGGAGGTGGTGTAGACTTGGGCAATCTTTGGGTCATAAGACGCGAATTTTGACCGTCGCAGAAGAGTCGCGAACGGAGAGGGAGAGGTGACGCCTTTGGCTGCTGTTGCAGCCGTGGCCATTGGGAAGGTGGAGGGTGCTGCCCGGAAGTTGCCGCAACGGAACGAATAATCAGAACTTCCGTCAGTTTTTCCTTCTTCTCTCAAACCTTTACGACGCCAAATTGCGATCCCGTCTGAACCGCGTTTTCTTTCGTGCGTTTTACTCAACGATGGGATGGTCCAGACAAGCGTCGGAGATGGATTGCTGGAAGCTCAAAAACAATCTTTGCTGAACTCCTCCCTTTGGTCGAGGGGTAGGGAAGCTGGATCACCTGGAGCGTTCCCACATTTCTTGCTCGTGAGTTCTGTTTCTCTCTCTCCTTGTCCGGTCGCTAGGAAGAAAACCCTGGTAAAAGCACGCACCCGTGAACAAAGACCATCAACGACTGCCGTCGTGCGTCTTCTGGGTGCGAATGCAGAGGTAAAGGCGAGTCTGATGTGTCCACCGTACTGTTTCCCCCCTACCGCTGTGCACCTACACCTCGATACTAACCCTCTGGATCCCCCAGGACGTCTGTTGCAGCACCCCGACCACGTAGAATTTTTTTTTCTCTTTTTGTAAATTTTATGTATTATTGGAATGACAAACGTGTGGTTGCGCGCTCAGTTGGGATGACGAGATTTCTGGTGTTCTTACCGCCCGACGACTCTCAACCTCAGTCCACTTCCCCCTGTGAGGCCAGTTCGGTAACGGCAACGGCGACGACAACGACAACGACGAAGACTCCGACAGCGACCACCTTTGCTGCCAACGTCTGTCATTCCTATAGACCTTCCCTCCTCTCACCTTAGGTTCATCCCTTAATACCTCCCCTCTTTTTATCGCCCTCCACGCCACGGTGCCCCCTTCGCCATGTATCACCGCTCGAACCTTAACGGGACGATATCCCGACGAGACAAGAGGGCCATGTCCCAGTCCCTTCCCCTCCCAACCTCAATAAACGCAGAGGGTCCAACACTGTTCGGCATGCCTCTCAAGTACATCTCGTGAGTCCGCATACATCTGGGAAATTTTCGCTCTTTGCACCCTCCCATCTCTTTTCACCGCGTCTGACGTGTTTTTCGTCCTTAGGCTGGTTACTTTGGCCGTGCAAAACGCTGCGCTGTCCATCGTGATGCACTATTCGCGAGTGTCGACTCCCCCTTCACAAGCTTATTCCCCTGCTTCAGCCGTCCTGCTGAACGAGATTCTGAAGGGGATCATATCGTATTCTGTTGCCGTCATCCGAGTCTTCAACTCCCAGGAATCACCTTACCGCAAGTCCCTGTTCCTGTCAATGCGACACGTCTGTCATGAGATCTTCTCCACCGACTCATGGAAACTCTCTATACCGGCCGTTCTCTACGTCATCCAAAATTCTCTCCAATTCGTCGCCATTAGCAACCTTCCGGTCGCTACATTCCAGGTCACGTACCAGATGAAGATCCTCACAACGGCCGCCTTTTCCGTCGTCCTCCTGCGCAAGTCCCTTTCGCCTACGAAGTGGATGGCCCTTTGTTTCCTTGCCCTCGGAGTTGGGATCGTCCAAATCCAGTCCACCTCTGCCAGCAGCATTCCCCACAAATCGGTTAACATTCCGGTTGGCAGTGCCCACGATGCTGCGCCGATCCATATCCACATCATGAGCCCACTCAAGGGCTTCGGCGCTGTCACGGCTGCATGCTTCACGTCCGGGCTTGCGGGTGTTTACTTTGAGATGGTCCTCAAAAACTCCAAAGCCGACCTCTGGGTTAGGAACGTTCAGCTTTCTTTGTTTTCCCTGGTTCCCGCCTTACTCCCCATCATCTTCTCCGATCACCGAAACTCCCAAGGCTTCCTCCGAGACTTGGTGAGGAATTTTGGTGGATGGGCCTGGGGAACCGTCGCTATCCAAACATTTGGAGGGTTAATCACTGCCGTAGTCATCAAGTATTCGGACAACATCCTCAAGGGCTTTGCCACCAGCCTTGCCATCATTTTGTCATTCCTCGCCTCGGTGGCGTTGTTCGATTTCAAATTGACGCCGTCATTTTTGGTTGGCAGCACGACTGTCTTAGCGGCCACGTGGATGTACAATCAACCTGTCGGAAAGGAAACCATTTCGATTTCCATCCCGAGTATGCCATCGACTCCGTTCAACGGGACCCCTGATGGTAGTCCGAAGGTCGCCGCGAGCGCACTGGGAGAGAAATCTGGTATTGATTATATAGATCCTGGACATTTCGGAGACATAAAGGACACGAGCCGGTATTTGGACGCACCTTACGGATCGCCGTGGCATTCACAATCCCCTTCACCCGCGTTGTCGACCCACCCACTACCGAGGACGCCTCCACTGAACGGGGAGGGACGACCATCGCCGCTATGATGGATCTTGCATCAGATTCCGTCATTCTTCGGGCCATCAGACGCGAGGATCGCGCTGAGGAGCCGCGCAGCCCTTCTTCCTCCATTTCCTTCCCGGTTTGTGGTCGGTTCCTTTGTTCCGATTTGTTCGCCCGGTTTACTTTGTTCCTTTTACCCCCGACTTCCGCTTCTCGTTCTTCTCAATGTCATCGGCTTGCTACGTGTCTCAAAAACGATACCCTTCTTCCCCTCGTCATCCAAACCCACTCGCACATTCAACACACAACCTTCTAGTCATCTTTTCATTCGTGGCTTTCGATGGCTAAACGATCTTCCTCATCGCAACATCCATTATTCAACTACCACGGCATCGGTTTGCGAAGACAAAACCTCCACTTCTTATGCTTTATAACGGTGACGAACGAACCCTTTCCTTCTTATTTCTCCCCCGCCTTGGACATGGGCGTTCTCCCAGCGTTCGGCGTCTCTTCCATACAGTAGCTTCATTTTACTCCCCGCACCCAGACCATTGTTGCATCCATTAAACTACGGTATTCAAAGGATTCCCCGAATTCATCCTTTTGTTTGTTTCTCCTCACGACCCGACCCCACGTTACACCACACCTTCATAGAATCTTTCTTCCTTTTTTCTTAGCGATGTTACATTTCTTTTCTCCGTCGGCTTGTTTTCTTGTCCCTGTGTCTGTTCCCTTTTTGTAAGTAGCTTAATAGCGTACGGATTGGCTGTCAGAACGGGCCTGGTTGTTGGGTTCGTTTTCTGACTCTCCTACACACACGCTCCCTCTGACGCTCGGTTGTTTGAGGGGGAGAGGAATGTTGAATAAATAAAATCCATAGCGACAGACAGTCACCAACGGGATTTGCATGGATTCGGTCTCTCACAAAGATGACGAGCGAGTGTGGGAAAGAGTGGGTCGCCTTGCCATTTCCGAGTCAGGTGTTGGATACCCCGATCGTGACCTTCGCTCACTCATACGAACACGATGCTTCTCGCTCTTCCTCTGGAGATATGGGAGATAATATTCGATCTTCTCCCCGGACAGGATCTCCAGCTAACGTCAAAAGTTGAATCACCAACCTCTCCTCCAGATGCCTCATTTATTCACTTCTTCTCCCCTCATCATCTCTAGGTTCCTAGACTACGCGTTATCCTCGCAATCGCACGAAGGTCGGCGCACAGACTCGAAGTCCACAGGGCTGGATTGGTTGACGTGTCGCGGTTGGGGTCCCGCCCATTAACTCAACGTGCGGAGCTTCTGAAGGCATACCGCTCTCGGTGGGAGGGTCTCCGCTGGACGGAGGCGACCCGCCTCCCGCCGAGGCTCCTGTGGATCTACCATTTCGCGGGGAACGTGTTGGTGTATACGTACATGAATAGGGCGTCGGTTATGCAGTACCTCAGGCTGCCGTTGGGAGGAACCCCCGCGAGCTCGTGGGAGGATGACCAGCTGGGTTTGAAACATGGGATTAAGACGTTCTCGGCGTACCCTGAGAAAAATTTGCTTGCGGTCTTGGAGGAGTGGTTTGACAATGGCTGGTGGGTTGAGTGCGTTCCAATGTTCCAATGATCTCACGTGTAATCGGCTTTTCTGACTTGTAGAATGTGTTGACTTCGCAGGCTACCTTGCATCCGACTGCATATCAGGCGAATGGATCCAACCCGGGACATTGTGGTACCTCATAATGGACGACTGAGGTAAGAGTCAATCCATGAGCGAAACACAGTCTCACCTATCCATCTTGCACAGAGTTTGTCAACCGTTCACGACGGACATAAACCTGGACGTGTACATACAACCTGAGGATCTCTCTTGCGAGGTTGAGCAAATTGGACACCATATTGCCATACTATTCGCTTGTTATACCTCCGAAGAGCCCGGATATTGCGCGAAGTTCATCATGTGGGATGTAGTTACCCAGGAGCAGGTCGCGGTAGGTCCACTCGGGACCGCGAATTAGCATCTGCTGATCTCCCATGTACGCTTTCAGAACATAACTTCTTGGGAATATCGGACTTTCGTGTTCCTTGACCATCGTTGGGTCCTCTTCGGTGCAATCCGCAATGACCCCAACAAGGACCCGAATCGCTTGCGCCAACCGTACCTTGAAATCATCGACCCGACTAATCCTGCATCCGTTACAACTCTGGAGCTCGACAAAAGTGTTGTGGAGCACACATCATCACACTCTACTGTTGACATCAGCGTGGGGAGCGGTGCAGGCCACGAAGAAGGCCTCCTCACAGGGGACTCGGGCATGCCTTTTGTCTCAGATACGTCCAGAGGTGTGATCACCGCAGACGTTTATCTCTATCTTCGCGACGGTCTCCGACAGTTTGAATCGTATGTCTTTGTCATGGACATCGAGAACGTCCTGGCCAAGGCCCCGTCTCCATCGGGTCCGGGGCAGCGTTGCATCGAGTGGAAGGACTTATCCCCATCCGCAGCGATGTTTTCCTACTCTTCCGTGGATGATGACCCGTATCGGATATTCTCGAGACACTCGTACGTGTCCGGGTTCCGCTACGCTTCACCAATCCAGCCGCTTGTCCCGGAGGACCCGAAGAGTCCGAGGAGCTTCTTTGTTTACGATTTTAATCCGCACAGGGAAACGTCGGGTTCCCTTCCTGGTGCTGCCCTTGAGGACCCCGATCCTGGAACGGGTTACCGGAAAGGTGCGAGTGAGATAACACGAGAGGTTATTGGGGGGTTGAGCTGTTGGAGGATGAGATTCGATCTCCCTGCTGCGGAGGAGGATATCAAGAAGTGTCATGTTGCTTTAACGGATGGCGGGATTATACTGTTTGAGGTTTGTTGTTTAATGTTCTGCTCCTCGGAGTTGTTTGACACATTTTTTGACAGCTGAGTGATCAAGGAGAGGAGTCTATCATAGTTTTCTCAATGCAGTGATGGATTGGAAGTTTGTGTATGCTCGTGAGGTTCTCTCTTTCTGGTGAAGAGGAGTACTGCTCGGGTTTGGGTTTTTGTCCACTCATTTAGTATACCTAGAGCATGGCGTACCACAGAACAAACAGATGATTGTACTGGTTGATCCAGGAACTATGGACCGTGGGGCTCTAGGCACTTTACTCCGTATCCCTGCTGGGAAACGACCCTACTCTCGATGGTTCTGTCGTCCTGGAAATTCACTCAGGATTCCCTGGCGATGTCGAAATATCTCCTATGGAGACACACCATATGTGTCCACCGACACGTAAGATGTCGATTCCTTCCTGCTCCCTGCTTCTCTCCATCCCCGAGATGTGAACCTGTCTGCTGAGTTTGCGACCGGTAAGCAAATTAAAGCTCGCCCGGATCATATCCTTGGGTCCGGTACTCGTGGACGAGCCTCCCATGACGGTGTTCATTGGTTCCTCATCTTCATTCTCCCGACTATGGGTGCACCTGCAAGTGCGACCGGGCTTAGTATCGCTGTAGTCAGGGCCCCGGGTGGCGACCGGTGTGACGACTGTTTCCACATTTCAGTGCGTAAAGAGTTTGCGGGCTGAATGCGTCTCGTAAAATACACTGTAGTTGCTGGAAATAAAATGCAAGCCTTTGTCCCAGATCCTCAGACCCCCGCTCGGGCAAACATGGGTGAATGGAATGTCCGACAACTCGGAGCCGGCGGATCGAGCAACGGTCGACCTAAATCTAGAAGTACAGCCGACTCGCCATTTTCTGAACTCGAGGCCGGTTTCCAGCACGCGTCACTTGGTTTCCACCTCCCATAAAGCCATCCCGACGACACTCCGCAGCGTGTGCTATCCTCCCCCCAACGAAGGGCTCTAGTGTCCGGGAGGGATTCAGGGATACGGTAAGTCCCGTCACGCATCATCAACGCTTCATATTGCACGTCTGCTATTTTCATAATCCGGGTCGTCGTACATCTTAACTTTACATCAGTTTATGGCTATCCCTTCCACCAAGACCGTTGGCGACGCGATGTTGAGGGAGACCGAGGCAGAGGTCACCGCCGTGCTCGTCCACCTGAAGAAACTCCTCCGTGTCAGAAATCAATACTGTTCCCCGCTCCTGCGACTCCCCATAGAAATCATCACCCACGTCTTATCATTCGTCATGGAAAACATGGGATCCTATCCTGCTTGGCACGAGATTTTTGCCACCTGCTATCGTATCCGCAGGATCATGTACCACGCGACCTCCCTATGGTGGGAGATGAATATATCGCTTGGACGACAAGCGGAGGTTGTCTTAACGAGGTCGGAAGGGAATCCTCGAGCAGTGGTTGCTCAGTTTACTCCGTGGGACGAATGGGAGACCATCACAAGGGAGAGCGTGTTAGTTCATTGGAGGGACCAGTGGGAGCTCCAGGGCCGTCAGCTCCACACGTTGGCGTTCTACGGGACCCCTTCCAGCCTCCCTCGCTTCTCCTGGGTCTTCAAGATAGCCCTCCCTTGCCTCGAGCACCTCAAGTTTCACGTAGTTTCCGGCATACGTGATGACATCGTGTCGGGCCCGGTCGCCTTTCAGCTTCCTACGAACCCGCCGCTGCGAGTGCTAGATCTGCGTAACGCCACACTGCCCTGGTCATCACACTTTTTCATCGGTCTGAGCGAATTGCACCTCGATTTCGGAGATGTCACTGTGTCTATGACAGAGGATGAGCTGCTCAAGATCCTGGATGCTTCCCCGCAGTTGGAGCGCTTGTCGTTGGTCCAAATCAGACAAACAATTCCCTCGAACGGCCACTGGCAACTTCCACCCAAACGTGTCGTACGACTTCCCGTCCTTACTTTCCTCAAGCTGGATAATGACCCTGGGATCGTTGGGTATACTCTGGCGTGCGTGGATACCCCTGCTCTCGCTTCCCTCGAGATTCGTTCGCGCGTTTCCGACTGGGATCCTGCGCGTTCTCTCGATTATTTCTTCCCCGATAACCGTCTCCCGAGGAGAGTCTTCTCGGACCCTCCGGTACTCGAGGTTGCAAGGCCTTATCCCTACGAGAGGACCCCTTCCCTGGAATTCAGCATCGGTAGCTTCAAGGTCCAGTTCGACTTTAACGATGGCGATCTCCAGGCCAGTCACGACGCTACTGCAGCCTGCTTTCGACTCGTCCCACCATCCGTAACCACCCTCAAATTCGAACTGGCGAAGTTGGACGTACAGGAGTGGAAGGAGTTTCTCTTGTGGCACCCCGAAGTGCGATCGATCGAGTGGACGGATCTCCAAGGGGACCCCGTATCCGAGTCGTTTTGGGATGCATTGTCACCCACGGAAGATAACGATCCATTTATCTTGTGCCCAAGGCTGGAGTATATCCTAGTCAATGAGTATTCCAACACCGAGCAGTTGAAGCCGCTGCTCGTCTCCCTTTGTCATCGCGGGTGCGCGGGGTTCAAGCTCAGGCGCCTCAAAATAACGGAGTCCAGGGAATGGGTTTACACGATTGCAGGGGTCGTTCGTCAGTTGGTCGAAGTGCTTGAGATTAACTATCCCAGCAAGTCAAAACAGAGGGTAAGTTCGGTTTTGACGGATAGACCAGGCATGTACTGACCGACTCCCAGTGGGGGCGTAATTACTTGCTGGATGAGTACGTTGAAATCTAGGGACTTGGTTTGGTTCCGTGGGTGTGTCCGGCTTCCTTCACAAACACTCACGGCACCAGTGATTAGAATTGGATTGGTCCCTAGTAATTTCTCCCGGGAACATTACCTGCCCCTTGAACCGGAACTAACTAAAAGTTCCAATATGAACGAATAATGCAATTACAAATTTGATGTATTGGCCGAAAAGCTCCGCGATAAAATGCGAATTTGTCGTGTGTTGAGCAATGATGAGCGACTGTAGGAAAGTCAACTGTGGCTTGGGATTCGGGCGTAGCACAGCAATCAAGGTGGCCTCGGAATATAATAGACAGTTCGGTCATGGGCGCTGTAGGTCCCATCTGCTACCGTGCACGGGAACGAACCAGGGTCATCCGGTTGATTGTACACCGTCCCTGGGGAACCACCTCCTATCGTGTTTTCGGCATTGCCGACCTCTAACCAAACCACGGCGGCGGGCATCCGAGGAACGGCCTTGGTTACAGAAGGAGGCCAGGACACAGTAAGTTTCTTTCACTATCCTCGTATCCTTCGGCTAACTGGGCGTTTCATCCGGCGTTAGCCCCCCCAGAAGAAAAGGTGTGAATTCGCATGCGACTCCGGGCAGCGGTGGGAGATCTGAAGCACGAGCTGGCGAAGAACTGGGGGTGCAAGCTCACCCATGGTCGTCGATTACGGAAGTCGAGGTCCTGAGTAGTGCGTTACGTCAGTGGGTTTCCACAGCAGACGATCGAGGCTCGAAACCTTACTCCATCATAGCGGTGCTTCTTAAGATGGCGCTCACCGAGTCACCGTCGATCCATGCCAAGCAGATCTTAGCTTGACCACCCGCGAAGCTGACCCCGGCCAATGAGATACCCAAGCGAGGACTTCCCACACAGCGTTCAGCAAACGGTACCTAAGTACCGTTCGAATTGTGTTTATTTCAGCTACCGGCCACCTCCTGTAGGATACAAAGAGTACCTTTTGCATGCATTCCGAGCGCTATATTTCGCCTCTATCGATTTTTCCGTTGTCGGGTCGGCCCGTCGTGGTGAAGATCGTCGGTTGTCTTACTGAGATGGATATATCACAAAGACCGCACGGCGCGGCATGGGGTCTTGGGAACAGAGCGAGTCATCGTGCATCAGATCCGGATCTCATCAGACATCATGAGAGTCCAGGACGTCCAGGACTTCCAGGGGCGACTCGCACCCGATCAGTCATTCCTTCGTGTTGTCTGAGGAAGATGTAAAACAAAGGTTCCGCAGGTCCAGTGGCCGATGTAGAGCCAGCCGTGGGTGTGGGTGAATTTCACTCAGCCTGGATGCACCGGTCAGCACAGACCGGGGAGGCTGACTCCACAGGAGTACACCAATATTCGAGTCCAGGGATCCTCGCGGTGCCGGAGCGGGTCGTCGGGAAAATCCCGAGTCATCTTCCATGAATTCCAAGTGTCTAGAACGATAGGAGGTACCATGAAAGCGCTTCGAAGCGCTTCCGGTATTGACAGTCGGTTCCAAGTGTGTCAAAGTCTGTGCAATTGCGGCCGGGTGTTTTTTTTCTCTCGCCTGGCTTGTTCTGCGGGCACAAGTTTTAAACGGAACGGCCGACGCTTGTGCTTGAAATACACTGCACAAAACCTTTGGGGGGTTCGTCGGCGCGCTTCCCATGGACCGAGCTGGAGGTGGATGGAGCGTGTGACAGTTCAATGTTCAACGTTGGCAACTTCCACCGAAGCGCGCGAATTGCACTGGACCCGATTCCGTCGAGCGCTGGACTTGAAACCCGAAATTCTGACATTTGGGCACTCCTACGTCGGTGGTCCTTCCTGATATGTGCCGGTCAGGTGGCTCGTTATCACACCTGGCTTAGTGCAATCCATCCGCGGCTGGCTCCGCATTGAGCGCTGTATTAATTCCACAGCGAGCTCTCCGCCGGGGACCCCGCTCTGACCCCGCCTCCAACCGCCTGAGGGCCTACTTCGTGTCCTATCAGGCGGAAAAGTTCGTCACTAATGCCCTACCCACTCCCATCGACCATGTCATACTCCCCCCCCTCCGGAAGCCCTACACGTCACAGGGAGTATTATCTGCAGGAAGACCTCATAACGTTCTTAGTAGGAGACCCGCCCTGATCGATATTATCTCCATTTCACTTACGTGGCTCATGGCTTCAGGTGGAAGATAAACTCTTCCGAGTTCACCGGTGTCTGTCCCAGTTCTATCTTCATGAATTTGACTTCGTGGCTCACCTCGAGGGGTTGATCTCAAGTTCTCTTCCAACGCGAATCCGAATTCTTCAAAGCACTCTTCTCTCTTACCCCCCCAACCGGATGCGAGGAGCAAGGAACGGGCGACGATAGCCCTCTAGCACTCCCCGTCGGTAGCCCGGTTCTACCCCAAGTCTTCTCTGACTGACCTCACGTTAAGGGTGTGCCCGTCGACGAATTCGAAGCCCTTCTAGACTACTTCTATCACCGGTAAGGGCGATAGTTGTTCCCTCCACCCCGTTCTGACACCCCCTACAGCAGCAGTGAGGCCCGGTCTCCACAGGAGCACTGGATCCTACTTCTTTCCATCGCCACACGATATGACTTCGACGAAATTCGGGAACATACGATCCGAGAGATATCCTCTCTTGTCCCACCGGTGGATCCAGTCCACTTGATCCAGCTCGCTTTCCACCACGACGTCAGTCAGTGGCTCGAGAAAGCATACGTCTCATTGTGCACCCGCCCACAACCCCTCACTCCGTCGGAGGCGACGAGGATCGGCTCCGCTGTTGCGAGAAAGATAGGACGATGCAGGGCAGAGCTGATCATGGAGAATTGTGATATACCGATCCCTCGGACTCACACCGAGAACGAGGGACTGGCGAGAAAAATCGTCCGACGAGTTTTCTGGCCATATGGTCCCCCGACGTGAATATCCCGTTCCCATCTCCCGCGCATTGGGGGAGGGGGGTATTCAGGATCTTGGTACTGAGCCATATTTTGTCATTGAGTGCTTTTTAGATAAGTTTTACGTGCCTCTGTACGGAACGATGGTGTTGTATCGCGAAGCGAAGCAGTCATCACAGGCCCAGGAATGATGACACGAAGCCAGAACCCTAGTTTGACTTGCCGTTTACTCATTGTGGTATCTAATCTTAATCTCGACCGATTATATCGGTGATGTGGCTCATACAAGCTATATCCGGTTCGAATCCCCGAGTCTCTTCCAGGCTGTACATACGACTCCGTTCGGGAGTGAATAGGTCAACGCGGGTGCAGCTTGAATTGTGGAACATTAATGCACGTTGTTGACCATATCGTCCAGCGGTTTACGTAAACCCAGCACTTCGGACGCCAGCCCGTCTGGTCCGAAGCGTTCGCACTGACGAAATACAGGAGTTCCTCGGGCGGCGATCAATCGCTGGAAGCTGTGACGAATGGAGGTCAGTCGGGCCAAGAGGCGAACCTCGGCGAGAGATAGGCCGCGTAGAGTTGGTGGGGTGGTGGTCACACGAGGGGGCGGTCCATGAGGGTTCGGCCGTGACGACGAGGGGGGAGTTGGAGCGAGGTTGTCGTGCCAGAGGGTCGACCCGACTCGTCCTCTCTCTTCTCATGTTGCGGTGCGCACCTAATGGTGCAGTTCTTGTGAATGAGGACGAGATCCAGTCCGCCAGGAGGGAGATTACGAAGCCCGAAGGGTTTCGTTCTTTACACAGAGTTTTTTAGCCGATACATTATCTAGGGGATGAACATCTCTACATCACGTGAACCCCCTCCTTTGGCTGGACCTCCGCGATTATCTTGAGATCTGTGCGGCAGCATCCCCCAAGCCGGGTCGCGTTCATACCATTTGAACATTTTCACTTTATCACGTGAAGTTCACATGCTGAGGCTAAAGCCGGCAGCAGCTCAAGTTGGAAGATCCGCCGTCGATTCGAGGTTCAGCCTGGAGCAACGCAGAACGCCATCTGTGCAAGTGGTTGGGTATGAATCAAAGGCACGCTTGGCCGATACATTGACCATTGGACCTAATCACGGGCTACCGTACGGACAGGCCAACGGTTTCTGAGCATTTTTCGATTGATGCTTCAAGGGTTGGTGGTTACGACGAACCCGGCAGTAGTAACCACAGGGTCGACCGCAGTGCAGGTCGGTCGCCGGGCGGTGCCCTAACCCTCAATGACCTGGGCTGGACCAAATTCACCTCTAGTCACTCTCTGGCCTGAGTGCGGAGTCTACTATCCGATTGCAGGCACCACCAGGGGAATGGTGGTGGGGATTCGGGTAGTTTATTTGGCCCTCCCGGCCAATCGCACCTCATGACGTGCATTTCTACCTTACGTTGTGGTGATTGTAGTCATCGTACCAAATTCTCTAAAGGGGATTGGGCCAACTGCTCTCCCGGTCCTCGTCCTGGGATTACGCTGAACTCCTGGACTTCGACCCGGAAGGTTCGTAGAGTTGGCTGTGCTCCCCAAGCTGCCCCCCGACGCATGGGCCTGGACTTTACATCGGGAACTCGTGCACCGGTGCAATCTCCTGGGTTATTCCACTGAGTGGGGTGGATGACGCGGCGGTTCCACATCTACAGTACTTGTTCCGTTTCAGTATTTAGCCATACTTTCTGATAATTTTCCTGCCGCAGTCCCCCAGCGGTGCGAGATCGCACGGGATGATTTCCCATGGTCAGGAGCAGCGCACCTCGCCTGCCAATGAGAACACATCCTGGACCTCCCCTTGGACCCCCATCAACCCGCCATCCCCCCCACGAGCACGGTATCCCCCCCCCCCCACCCACCCCCACCTTTTGCATATCTTCAGGGGTGATCCATGTCGAAACAATGAGAAAGGAAACCACACCGTGGAGGTTTTTTTTCTTCAAGGCCGTGTGTGACTTTCTCCTCCGCGACAAAATGAATCTCCGCAGCGTTGGTCATCTGCATCTCTTCACGTTCCTCAAGCTCAGCACTCTCGACGAACAATAATCAGATCGTCAGATCCACAAGCTATCCAATGCTACTCCGTCATCCTCAGAATAGTCATAATTTAATTGATAATCCATTTGTTTCGAGTGGTATATAGTGTATGGTTTCATAGTGCCAATACCTGCAGTTGCCACGCCCAGAAACTCTAGCCAGTGGGGCTTCGTAAGTGTGCCACGTGAGTGGCCACTAATTCAAGTCAGGTCCCAGGGACTGCGCGGGAGCGCGGGCATGATCTTGTACATACGGTCGTGGTACGGTACTACCAGGTGGCCGCGCAGGCGACGCCCGACAATTCATCCTGCCCCGGCCCTTAACGTTTAACGTTAACGTAACTAGGACATAGACAGCCACCAACGTGATCCAAGAAAACTGTAGCAATCACCGCTCTAGCTTAGAATACCTGTCAGCCTGAGACCCAAGCCAGTCGAGTTGTTGGCGCCAGCACCTGAGAGTCGACATGCCCGTTGTCATATATACTTATGACCACAGCCAGGAGCCGGGAGGTGAACAGAAGGAGTTGTGCTTAGCAACGCGTTAGCGCGGGAGGGTGTTTGCACTCGATTCTCCAAGCACTACCGGAAGGGCCCGGGAGTGGAGGAATGCAAAAAAAACAGCAAAAAAACGAACACGACTTCGACGTTCATACGCCTACCGGGCACATCTGCACATACGTAGTGTCCATTCGGGTGTCAGGCGAAGTCCGCTGTTGGACTGTTCGTTACTACGCAGCTTGAACGGGTTAACCTATTTCCACGGGACGCTTACATTACTAGAGATCCCACAGATCTAAAACTACTACCCCACAAGCCGGCATGTATAGCAGTGGGCAACGACTGCTGCTACAATTCCGTGTATGGACGAGGTTGGTCGCCGTGTGGACACGTCACAGATCGCGTCTGACAGAACTCGTGTGGGGTGAAATACCACCTAGTGGAGCATGGCTCTGGCCGAGAAAACGACCATATCTCTCCCAAATTCTCGCAGCATGCCTACCATTGGTTCAGTCGAGTGGGAGCCCATCCGGGACCAGGAAGAGACACGCGGCTAACTTCAACAGGAGCCCCTTGGAGTTGAGGGGGGACCCAACGGTCGGATAATCTTTTGGAACGATTGAGTCGTGGTATATCCACGAACTCAATCTGTATTTCGAAAGTAATCTCTATGAGTGCACCTATGCACAGATACGAGTGCGGAAAACGACAGTGCATGTGGGATGCGCATATACTCCCAACACGATAATTCATTCAGCGTAGGGGTTCGTGAACCCAACTCTTGTTGGCAAAAAAAACAAAGCACGAAGCGTGGAGAGGAGCGTCGACCTCGATACGACCGGAAGAATCGGTTTGGAAACGTTTTAGACTCCCAGGGCCGTTTGCACCTCGTTTATGGCGGCGATCCCATCAAGACGGTAGGTGTCAGGGATCGTGGTGTACGCCTCGCTGGAATTATCGCTGAACAATAGCATCTTCTTGTTATCAAGGGTGTATTTGGGCCAGATGATGCTCGACAACGGGCTGGTGGCTGTAGAGCCGCTTGGGTGGTTGGGGTCATGATGGTTAATAAAGTTTACTGCGGTGATCTCCGTTAGAGGTCGAAATCTCAGAGGGAGGAAAGAGGGAAAGCATGCATACTGAAAGCATCCGTGCCGACATTGTCACCGTGGCCGTACATCTCGGAAAGGTCGCCAGAGTGAAAAGAGCCAAGGTAGAGGAGGTCCTTCCTGCGATTCCACGCTAGATGAAAAAGGTTCAAGGTTAGTGTACTCCCGCCCTGGAATCATGATCGTTTTAACGCGAGACGAACAGTATGCCCAAAGGTTCTGGGTGGTAGCGTACTTCGCGAATGAAGCACGGCGACCGACGTGGAATTGATCGCCCTGTATTGCGGCTATACGCTTGAATTGTGGGCTGTAAAAGTTGATAGGTCAACTTCAAGTGTCAAGGCCAGCGGTCAATGGCTCACGTCAAAGCGTTGAGGTCCCCGGTACCATATGGAGCACCCTGCAGAAACTCTTGGTCAGGACATGGTGAGTGGGTTAGGGGAGGTACCTTACTTCTGCAGGGTCCTGAGAATACTTATCAACAACAGAGTTGACTTGAGCGTCAGTAGCTCCGATGAAAATGGTCGCCTTCATGAAGGCCTTGACGTCCGTGTCGGTCCTTTGGGAACAAAGATTAATCCCGCGTATCAAGATGTTCAATCGGTGAGGGGACCCACGTAAGATTCAGGTTGAATAAAGAGAAGAGTCTAGAAGCGCGGCAGCGGGTTTGAACATCTTATCTTTACACGAGGCAGGGAGAGCGGAGTCGGACTCACGTTCCTTCATCGTCGGTCCCGCCACCAATGATGGGAACTTTGGCATAGATTCCCTCGCTAATGTACTGCCTCAGAGATTTCTTCATAAGGTCTCCATCAATGCTAATACTCCAAGCTAGATCCAATACGTTGGAAGAGAAAAGAGCAGGGATGGTGTTGACAGCGTCCATGGGGGTAGCGTATGGAGCAGCACGGAGACATTCCAAAGTGTCCGGAGCCGAAGCACATCCGGTGAACTGGACCAAGTGGTCGTAGATGGCTTGGTGTTTCTGGCTGTCGGTCTTGTAGACGGGGAACGTGTATCCCGATTGCTACGGAAGTAAGCAAAGTGTCAGCAATCTCGAAGCGCGTTCAGGACGGCGAATGCGTACGAAGATGGCGGCCTTGAATGGGGGATTGACGGGTGTCGTGGCGAGGTGGGCAGTGATGGAGATAGCACCTGCACTCTGGCCCCAGCTGCATTGTGCGTGTCGTGTAAACGATCCAAGGTGGTGATGTGCGGTGGACTCGCGGGAACAAAACTCACACGGTAATTTTGTTCGGATCACCACCGAACTTGGAGACATGAGTCTGAATCCAAGCCAGGAAAAATCTTTCTGTCAAACCACCAAAGTACCGGTGTTCAGACAAGAACCATGCGGAAACCGAAGCCGGTGACCGCGAAATTTACTCACGATCGTGTAAGCCGACATTAGCGGCTCCTCCAGCGAGAACCTCTTTTCCGGCGAGCCAGCCGAATGCATTCACGCGGTAGTTGAAGTTTACGTAGATGACTGGTTCACCGAGCTCAACCGAACGTTGAACGAAAGCGCTGGCGTCGTAGGGAGATCCATCACCGACCGCGAATCCCCCACCGAAGATCCACTGGGAATCACCATCAGATAGAGGCCAGATATATCGGGGCACCGTTCTCGTTCTGGATTATATAAGTACTTACCACTACAACCGGGAGTTTGCTTCGTTCAGTGACACCGGCAGGACGGAACAAATTGGCGTAAAGACCTGGAGTATTGTCAGTTTCGTCCTACGGCGGTTCGGAGGTTGGTGAAACGCTTACAGTCTTCTGATGCATTTGCTCTTGAAGCGACTCCAATTAGCACACTGTAGTCGATATTCGGGATGGAAGGAAACGTGTAGTTCAGTCGCGGGCATGCGTCGCCGAAGTTCGTGGCCTGAGATTCATCGGAAGAATAGTGAGGGTCAATATCCCCGTCTGATCTACGGAACGTGAGAACGCGCCAGTTTACTCACAAGGGTGTTCCCCGGCACGGGAAGCGGGGATCGAGGACGACGGAAACGGAGGCTTCCAACTGGAGGTCGGGCGTAAGGAATCCCCAAGAACCTGTCCACCCCACCCGCCGAGGCTCCCTCGAACGTTGCATATTTGAGACTGACAACAGGACCTCCGGCGCGTTTGGTCGCAGCCATTGTGGCGTGAACACCAGCGTGCAGGAGGGCGGCGAGAAGGGCAAGGACGCTGAGCAACATCCTAGAATGCACCAGCAGGAACCAGGACAACGAGGATGGGAGGATTACTGCAACTAGTCACACCCAGTTATATATTTCGACATCGACTAGCGGAGAGATTCCTTTATCCTGCGAGCGCACTATTGAGAGAGAACTCCGGCTTCCGGCCGGAGTACGCGCGTGACCACTGAACCAGCAGAAGGAAATGCTTCCTATTAGCTATCGTTACCAGTGCCGGCAGCCGCGGAGCTGGAGGGCCGTCACACGGCAAACCGAGTATACAGAAGGAAGGTTTGCTAATAGCAGTTGGCTGATTCCCACCCAAGATCGAGAAGCGCGCGTCTGACTGATTTCATGTCAGGGCGCAAATTAAAACGAAGGATTGTATGACATATGTGAGGTCATCGAACGGATATGCGTAGGAAGAGTCAGAAACCAGGTTACGCAGTGACGGGAGCCCCACTACGGGGTAGTACAAGTAATCTGTGAGCGGCAAGATATAGACCCCGCCACAGTCCACCATGCGCTGCTACGGCCGGCCTCCAAGGATCATTGTATGAAAGTTCGAAAACCTCAACTCCTCGACGATGCTCTTCCCGGTCACGTCCTGAATGAGCCTCTCAAAGTAAATGCACGGAAAGAGCCTTTGTCCGATTGGAAGTGTGTTCTCGTTCCTCTCCCCGTCCTCCCGCACGATTGAACCTTCCGAGCTCTGACGTGACAGCGGGGCTCGGAGTCGAACTTCCAGAGTCCCGATTCGGATGTGGTGCGCTTGGAATGTATGGGTCGAGTTCATCAGGAACACAAAGGTGAATCCGCCTCTTCTCTCCTTGGTCACTGCCGCCAGCTGACTGTCGAACACTATCCAGTGATGGAAAGTTTGATCGGGAGGGTCGTGAACATGGGCGAAGGGTAGTTGACCAGTAGAGAGGTGGCTAACGGCAGCCGTAAACTCGATCCCCAAGACATGTGGAGGTGCGGTTGCAGATTCGGGTATTCGCGTTTCAAAGGTTGAGAGTCGGAAGGTCTAATCCGTGGCTTGGAAGGCTCTGGGAATTTGGCGTCGACAGATGAGGCGGCCTGCGTTTCGGGGAATGTTTCCGTGAGTTGAGATGCGAACCTGACATGCTCCCGCCGTACACCGACCCTCTCAGACCTTGCGTCATAATGAAGCGAAGGTGTTGATCCAAGTGTGTCCAACACCCACGTCCGAGGAAACGCCCTACCCACGCTTCTAGGGAGATGAGAAAGAGGGCGTGGAGGATGTGGAGGGTGGTGACCGTCATCTAGACCTTTTCCACAGAGGGTCTTCCGTGGCACCCATTCAAATTTATCCTCTACCTCGACCGATATCGTTTTCGTTCCACAGGTTGTTAACTACCTTCGGGTTGTTGAGATTCGAAAAGAAGGAATTGAAGGCGAACACACTGTGTTTGACCGAACACTCCGGAGTTCCAGGCAAATGATCGCCGTACAGGGGATCGTCGAGTGTGGTTACGGTAGTCGTCGAGAAACATCGACCTGCGCTCGGTTGCTCGAAATGTATGATGCACTTCAACACTCAGTGCGAACCAATTATAGGAAGAGCACGAATTTCTAATAGACTGGTGACCGGTCCACTGCGTGGTCGGTTTTTGCACGCTGCCATGCATCGTGCCCGAGGATACTTGAAGTTGGAGAGTAGTGATGCCGTTATTTCGATACTATCAGAGCCTGGACACGTATGGGTAAACAACCTTCTCACGGTAGCTCATCTACATCAAAAAGTATGGCTGAGTCCCCGAAGTCTGGGACAGCCCCAAGATTGGGTATTCTACAAATATACACAATCAATTCTAAACGCAGTAGGGTTCTCACAATTTCGACTTTTTCACCAACAGCTCTGCGGTCCTCCCTGCGGTTCGCAGGTCAGTAAACCATTTTCTATATGAAGAGGGGAAACGGTTACTGTTTGCACTTGTTCTGTTCAAGTCTATTGAACGTGTCAGCATGAAGGTCAGAACCGTCGAAATCTCCGACACCTCACCATCGTATAGGAGGAGCCACTTCGTGAATTGATTCCACATCATGTCATAGCACCCGGCAGCATGAGCTGCCTCTTGGCAGTCGGCTCTCATATGGTGCATAGCACACAGGGCTCGTTGCTTAAGGGGGACCTCATACTGATCACAGTGTTTGTGTACCCTAGCCAACCAACCTGCAGCACCTATCCCAGGGGGGTTGTAAACTGTGATACACCACAATTTGACGATGGCCTGGATAGCATAAGGCGTGAGGAGATATTCCTGAGGGATGGTCTGGTCATATGGAGGCGGGCCGCCATCATCATTATCATCATCGTTGTGGTCACCGGGGTGGTGACCACGGGCAATCGAATCGGACAGGAGCTTGCCAGTAGTGGCCGATTCATTCCGTATGACTGCGATTCCAGCTCCGATGGTAGCAGCACCTGCGAGGATCGCCCCGACTGGTGGCAAAACCATAGTAGCGCCAGCCGACTGAAGCAACGAGAAGAGACCCCCCGTTGCACCGCCATATACAACGGACTGGGTCATTGCGGCAATGCTACCTAAGTTGGACCTCAGTCTCGAATCTCTTTGAGTGGGAAGGAAATCGAGTTACCTGCGGCTACGCCTGCGGGGGTGAAACCAACAGTGGTGAGTGCACCAGGAACAGCAGCCGGAGCTAGCAGGACAGCACCGGTGATCCCTAGTCCAGCCCCTGTGCGTTTTGGGTGCTTTTTGTAGAATGGGAGTTCTGTTGGGGGAGTAGTAGGCACATGTGAGCGGACTGAGGGTCAGCAAACAAGGGAGCACCCACTTTCCCATGCCTCCCGGAAATTTCCTGCGGATTTTCTGTCACCAATGGCTCGATGGTAATCGAACCTCACTTACGATCGAACTCAACCATGAAATTAGTGAACTGAGCCCAGTGGACAGGGCCGAATTTTTCTCGAGCATCTACCAGAACCTTCTCTAACCCGTTGCGAAGCTCACTCTTAATGAACTTCGCCGCGCACTGTGGTCGCTGGGTATCCGGGATTCCGTACGTGTCACAAAGGGACTCCACGGCGAGGGTCCACACCCGAACATCGGTATTCAGTGGGTCATACTCCTCTGGGTTCCACTCCTTGAGAATCGCCTCAAGTGCTGGGTCAGATAGCCGATACATGTTGTGGATGAGTAGTGAGAGGGTTGGGAACACAAACCACAGAAGTAGGTAAGTGTGGCGGGTGTTACTCACCACGTCACATGGGTACACGCGCTTTGCTCAACATCACCGCACGTGACCGGGGCGCACCACCCGCGAGGGGCTCCCGATTCGGTGCGCCTCTCTCTGCTCCGGCCAATGGGGGTGCGTGACGTCTCGGATATGATGAGAGGCGCTATCGGCCAATCACGAATGCTCACCCTTCCCTTATGTATATAGATAGATCGGGGCCCGGCACCCCGGCACCTGCTGGTTCGTACCTCGAGCTCGGCGGATCGACGGCCTAGCTTTTCCCCTCGCGTTTCCGCCTGCGGAGCTGTCAACCATTCACAATTCGTGTCGAGGTTAGTCGTCAACTTCTGTGAGTGATAACGGGAGTAAGACACATCCCGGAACCAAACTCCGGCATCGTGGGTCATGTCGGGATGCCGAGAAATCCGATCAAACGGTAAACAAGACTCAATTAGAGCTGCCAGTGCCCTACGGAAAACGGCCTTTCGAAATGCTCTACTCTTCCTACTTTGTTCGTTCCTCCCTCATGTTAGAGCCTCAAACCTGGATTATTTTACGAGACTAAGTGTCGAATAAGCGGGGAATGAATACTTTTCATCTTTTACGATGTCATTATCAGAGATGCCACAGGTCTGGAACTGCTACCCCACAAACCGGCATGTATACCGGTGGGCAACGACCGCCGCAACAATTAGGTATACGATGAATTAAGTTGGTTGCCGTGCAGACACGTTACAGATCGCGTTTGGCAGAACTCGTGTGGGGGGACATCCTACCCGGTGGAACCTGGCCCTGGCGGAGAAAACGACTGTATCCCTTCGAAATTCTCGCGTCATAACTACTCTTGGTCTGGTCGAGTAGGGGCCCGTCCGGAACTAGGAGGGGACGCGCAGCTGGCTTTGGCGGGAGTTCCTTGGAACCGAGGAGGGACCCAACGGTCGGATGAACTGTTTGAGCGGTTGAGTTGTTGAATATCCACGAACTCAATCTGTATTTCGAAAGCCATCTCGATGAGTTCACCTATATACAAATACGGGTGTGGGGAACGACAGTGACGTGTGGGATGCGCATATATTCCTAACACAATGATTCATTCAACGTAGAAGTCCGTGAACCCGACTCTTTTTGGTAAAGAAAACAAAGCACGGAACACGGAGAGGAGCACCGACCTCGATACGACTAGAAGAATTGATTCGAAAACCTTCTAGACTCCCAGGGCCGTTTGCACCTCGTTGATGGCGGCGATGCCATCAAGACGGTAGGTGTCAGGGATCGTAGCGTACGCTTCGCTGGAATCATCGCTGAACAATAGCATCTTCTTGCTATCGAGGGTGTATTTGGGCCAGATGATGTTCGACAACGGGCTAGTGGCTGTAGAACTGCTTGGGTGGTTGGGGTCATGATGGTTGATAAAGTTGACTGCGGCGGTCTTCGTTAGAGGCCGAAACCAAAGAGAGGAAGGGGGAAAAGCGCGCATACTGAAAGCATCCGTGGCGACATTGTCACCGAGGCCGTACATCTCTGAAAGTTCGCCGCCGTGAAGAGAGCCAAGGTAGAGGAGGTCCTTCCTGCGGTTCCACGCTAAATAGGGAAGGTTCAGGGTCAGTTCGCTCCCACCCTGAAATCATGATTGCTTTAACGCGAGGAGACGAACAGAATGACCAGAGGTTCTGGGTAGCGGCATACTTCGAGAAGGCAGCACGGCGACCGGCGTGGAAGGTGTGATCACCCTGTATTGCGGCTATACGCTTGAATTGAGGACTGTATAAGTTGAGAGGTTAGCTTCAAGCGTCAGGACCAGCGGCCAACAGCTCACGTCAAAGCGCTGCGGTTCCCAGTACCATATGGAGAACCCTGGGAGAGTTCTGAGTCAGGACGTAGTGTGAGTGAGTTAGGGGAGGCGCCTTACTTCTGCAGGGTCCTGAGAATATTTATTAGCAACCGAGTCGATCTGAGCGTCGGTAGCCCCGATGAAAAGGTGCGCCTTCATGAAGGCCTTAACATCTGCGTCGGTCCTTCGGGGACAAAGATTAATCCCGCGCGTCAAGGTGATCAATAGGTGAGGGGACCCACGTGAGATTCAGGTTGTACAGAGAAAAGAGGCTGAAAGCGCAGCAGCGTCCTTGAATACCTCATCTTTACACGAGACAGGAAAAGCGGGAACGGACTCACGTTCCTTCGTCGTCGACCCCGCCACCAATGATGGGGACTTTGGCATAGCTTCCCTCACTAATGTACTGCCTCAGGGACTTCTTCATAAGGTCTCCATCGATACTAATACTCCAAGCCAGGTCCAATCCGTTGGGAGAGAAGAGAGCAGGTATAGCGTTGACAGCGTCCATGAGGGTAGGATATGGAGCAGCACGGAGACATTCCAGAGTATCCGGAGCCGAAGTGCATCCGGTGAACTGTACTAGCTGGTCGTAGACGAGTTGATGTTTCTGGTTGTCAGTCTTGTAGACGGGGAACGTGTATCCCGATTGCTACGACGGTGAGCAAAGTATTTAGCGTACCCGAAGAACGTTTAGGATCACAAATGCGTACGAAGATGGCGGCCTTGAATGGGGGATTGACGGGAGTCGTGGCGAGGTGGGCGGTGATGGAGAGAGATCCTGCACTCTGGCCCCAACTGTATGGCGTGAATGATGTCAATGATCTGAGGTGATGATGTGAGGTGGACCCGCAGGAAAAAACTCACATGGTAATTTTGTCCGGATCACCACCGAACTTGGAAACATAAGTCTGAACCCAGGCCAGGAAAAACTTTTCTGCAAAACCCCCAAAGTACCGGTGTTCAAACAGAGAACCATGCGGAAGCCGAGGACAGGAGCCGCGAAAATTTGTTGATCGAAATTTACTCACGATCGTGTAAGCCGACGTTGGCAGCTCCTCCAGCGAGAGCTTCTTTCCCGGCGAGCCAGCCGAAAGCATTCACGCGATAGTTGAAGTTGACGTAGATGACTGGTTCACCGAGCTCAACCGAACGTTGAACGAAAGCGCTGCCGTCGTAGGGAGACCCATCACCGACCGCAAATCCTCCACCCACGATCCACTGCGAACCACCGCCAGTTAGAGGATATATCAGGGCACTGTTCTCGTTCCGGATCATATAAGTGCTTACCACGACAACCGGCAGTTTGCTTCGTTCAGTGACACCGGCTGGACGGAACAAGTTGGCGTAAAGACCTGGAGTATTGTCAGTTTCATCTGACGGCGGTTCGGAGGTCGGTGAAACGCGTACAGTCTTCCGATGTATTTGCTCTTGAAGCGACTCCACTTAGAACACTGTAGTCGATATTCGGGATGTAAGGAAACGTGAAGTTCTGTTGGGGGCAGGCGTCGCCGACGTTCGTAGCCTGAGATTCATCGGAAGAATAGTGAGGGTCGATATCTCCGTCTAATCCGCGGAACGTAAGAACGTGCTAATTTACTCACAAGGGTGTTCCCCGGCACGGAAAGCGGAGGTCGAGGACGACGGAACCGGAGGTTTCCAACTGGAGGTCGGGCATAAGGAACCCCCAAGAACCTGTCTACCCCACCCTCCGAGGCTCCCTCGAACGTTGCATATTTGAGACTGACAACGGGACCACCGGCGCGTCTGGTCGCAGCCACTGCGGCGCGAACACCAGCGTGCAGGAAGGCGGCGAGAAGGACCAGAACGTTGAGCAACATCCTCGAATACACCAGCAGGAACCAGGACAATGAGGATGTGGGGATTACTGCAGCTAGTCACAGCCAGTTATACATCTTGACATTGGCTGACGGCCCGATATTCCCTTATCCTGTGAGCGTACTATTGAGAGAGAACTCCGGCCGGAGGCCGGAGTACGCGTGACCACTGAATCAGCGGACGGAAATGCTTCTTATTACAGCTGTTTTACAGACGATAGAGACACTCGCGCTTCTCACTCGTACACAATCTTTGTTTACATTTGGAGCTCCGGTAACGCTATTCGTGGGGCACCGCATGTGTTCTTGACTAGCTACTCGAAATTTGAAAAGCGACCCTGGGCCAGAGCCAACGCCCCTGTAGATGGCGTTGCGATTGCATCGCAGGTTACGGGCAATGGTGGTCTTCCGCAGGCGCGGCGTGACGATAATCTTCTCCTTGGCTTGGATTGGGATATGTTTTCGGTCGCCCACAGCTGGGGATGGGACTCGCATGAGAAGGAGTCGTTTGTTTACATCTGTGGAGCCCAGATCCGATAATCTCAGATCCCTAAAAACTTATTTCAAAGATTTTACAACAAAAAAAGCCGAGTGTATCTATCGTCTGAAAAACAGCTGTAGTGATCGCTGTCAGCCGCGATAGTTGGAATACAGGAGTGCAAGTGATGGAGGGTCGGCAGACGGCAAACCGAGTGTACAGAAGGAAGGCTCACTGATGGCAGCTGGCTGAGTCCCACTCAAGATCGGGGAGCGCGCGTCTGACTAATTTCGTATCAGAGGGCGCAAAACAAAGGATTGCATGAAAGGTCATTGAATGGATATACGTAGGTACAGTCTGACGTCAGGTTACGCAGTGCTGGCAGCCCCACTACGGGGTAGTACAGGTAATCCGCGAGCGGCAAGATATAGACCCCGCCGCAGTTCACCATGCGCTGCTACGGCCGGCCTCCAAGGATCATTGTATGAGAGTTCGAAAACCTCAACTCCTCGACGACGCTCTTCCTGGTCACGTCCTGAATGAGCCCCTCGATCTTCACCACATGCTTATCCACCTAACAAATGTCGCTCCCGATGTAAATGTTCGGAAGGAGCCTCCGTCCGATTGGAGGTGGTTCCTCGTTCCTCTCCGTCCTCCCGCATGATCGAACCTTCCGAGCTCTGGCGTGACAGCGGGGCTCGAAGTCGAAATTCCGAAGTCCCGGTTCGGGTGTGGTGCGCTTGGAATGTACGGGTCGAGTTCATCAAGAACACAAAGATGAGTCCGCGTCTTCTCTCCTTGGTACACTACCGCCAGTTGACCGTCGAACACTATCCAGTGACGGGAAGTTTGATCGGGAGGGTCGTGAACGTCGGGGAAGGGTAATTGACCGGTAAAGAGGTGGCCAACGCGAGCCGTAAATTCAGTTCCCACAAGATGTGGAGGTACAGTTGTAGATCTGAATGCTCGCGTTTCAAGGGTTGGGGGTCGGGACTCGTCGTGGGGTCTTGTCCGTGGTTCGGAAGGCCCTGGGTATCCGGCGTCGGCAGATGAGGCGACCCACTTTTTGGAGAAGGTTTTCGTGAGCTGAGGTGCGAACCTGGCATGCTACCGTCATACACCAACCCTCTCCGGCCTTGTGCCATCGAGGGAGGATAGTATGACGTCGCACGTAGGTCGAGAAAGTTAGACATGGAAGGACCCCAGGGCGTCCAAGGATATACACCATGGCGGAGCGAAGGCGTTGATCCGGGTATGTTCATCGCTGCTGTCCGGGAAAATGTCCTACCCACGCTTCTGGGGAGATGAGAAAGAGGGCGTGGAGGATGTGGAGGGTGGTGACCGTCATCTAGACCGTTTCCACGAGGGACCTTCCCTGGAACCCATTCAAATTTATCCTCCACCTCGACGGATTCTGATGGCTGACTGGCATAGCCGCTCTCAGGTTGGTGGTGTTGACCTTGGTAGGTTGGGGGGGGGGGAAGTTGATCGCTCGGAACGGGATCGTCATCCCCGTTTTGTTCTTCGTTGTCTTCGAGAAAGTCCGGATGGATGTTTCGGATGTCCATGACTTTTCACGTCTGACGCGACGTTCTCGAATTCGAACGAAAGGACTTCTCGATGAACGAAGGACGTGGGGCTGAGCTAAGCTGTCGGTTGAGGATCTCCACCAGCGAGTTTGCGAGTTCCGAAGTTAAGCTGTCCTAGTCCAAGTCGACGCTCATGAATCCTACCAAGCCACAGCTTGGTCAGACGCGAGCCCGGACGCGAAACGGGATGAACTCACCCGGAGCTTGTGGTTACACCGCGAGGGTGCTTGGTTTCTAAAGCGGGTTGCATTCCGTGGTGGACCCGGGATACGATCGACTCGACATAATCCGCGGTGTACCTTTTGATCGTATTGGGGCCCGGCACCCCGGCACCCCGGTATTGGCTGGTTCATACCTCGAGCTCAGCGGGTCGACGGCCTAGCTTTTCCCCTCGTCTCCGTCTGCGGAGCTGCCAACCATTCAAGATTCGTGCCGGGGTTGGTCGTCAACTTCTGTGAGTGCCATGATGGGAATAAGACATCCCGCAACCAAACTCCGGCGTCGTGCGTCGCGCCGGGATGCTCCACTCTCTCTACTTCGTTCGTCCCTCCATCGTGTCAGTCTTAAAGCTGGATTATTTTACGGGACTAAGTGTCATAAGTGTCCAATAAGCGGGGAGCGGGCACTGTCCATGTTATGCGATGTCATCGCCAGAGATGCCACAGGTCTGGAATTGCTACCCCACAAACCGGCATATATGTCAGTGGGCAGCGACTGCTGCTACAATTCCGCATACGGACGGATTAAGTCCATTGTCGTGTGGACATGTTACAGATCAGATCTCGTGTGGGGAAAATCCTACACAGAGGAACCTAGCTATGCGGAGAGAACGATCTTATCCCTTCGAAATTCCCGCATCATACCTACTTTTGATCCGGTCGAGTGGGAGCCCATTCGGGACTAGGAGGGGACGCGCAGCTAGCTTCGACAGGAGTTCCTTGGGACCGAGGGGGGACCCAACGGCCGGATAACCTTTTGGAGCGGTTGAGTCGTGGTATATCTACGAACTCAATCTGCATTGCGAAAGTCATCTCGATGAGTGCACCTATGTACAAATACGGGCGCGGGAAACGACAGTGCGTGTGAGATGCGCATATACTCCCAACACGATAATTCATTCAACAGAAAAGTCCGTGAACCCAACTCTTGCTGGTAAAAAATAAAGCACGAAACGTGGATAGGAGCATTGACCTCGATACGACTGGAAGAATCGGTTTGGAAACGTTCAATTAGACTCCCAGGGCCGTTTGCACCTCGCTTATGGCGGCGATACCATCAGGGCGGTAAGTATCAGGGATCGTAGTGTACGCTTCGCTTGAGTTATCGCTGAACAATAGCATCTTCTTGCTGTCGAGGGTGTATTTGGGCCAGGTGATGTTCGACAACGGGCTGGTGGCTGTAGAACCCCTTGGGTGGTTGGGGTCGTGATGGTTGATAAAGTTTACTGCGGTGGTCTCCGTTAGAGGCCGAAATCACAGAGGGAGAAAAGAGGGAAAGCGCGCATACTGAAAGCATCCGTGCCGACGTTGTCACCGAGGCCGTACATCTCGGAAATGTCACCAGCGTGAAAAGAGCCAAGGTAGAGGAGGTCCTTCCTGCGATTCCACGCTAGATGAGAAGGGTTCAAGGTCAGTCTACTCCCGCCCTGGAATCACGATTGTTGTAGCGCGGGGAGACGAACAGTATGCCCAAAGGTTCTGGGTAGCAGCATACTTCGAGAATGCAGCACGGCGACCGGCGTGGAAGGTGTAATCACCCTGGATAGCGGCTATACGCTTGAATTGAGGACTGTAAAAGTTGATAGGTCAGCTTCAAGTGTCAGGACCAGCGGCCAACAGCTCACGTCAAAGCGCTGCGGTTCCCGGTACCATATGGAGAACCCTGGGAGAGCTCCGAGTCAGGACGTGGTGTGAGTGGGTTAGGAGAGGAGCCTTACTTCTGCAGGGTCCTGAGAGTACTTATCAGCGACCGAGTTGACTTGAGCGTCAGAGGCTCCGATGAAAAGGTGCGCCTTCATGAAGGCCTTGACATCTGCGTCGGTCCTTTGGGGACAAAGGTTAAACCTGCACGTCAAGGTGTCCAATCGGTGAGGGGACCCACGTAAGATTCAGGCTGTAAAAGGAGAAGAGGCTGGAACCACAACAACGATCTTAAGCACCTTATCTTCACACGAGGCAGGGAAGGCGGGTCGGACTCACGTTCCTTCATCGTCGGTCCCGCCACCAATGATGGGGACTTTAGCATAGCTTCCCGCACTGATGTACTGCCTCAGAGATTTCTTCATAAGGTCTCCATCGACACTAATACTCCAAGTTATGTCCATTCCGTTGGGAGAGAAGAGAGCAGGGGTGGTGTTAATAGCGTCCATGAGGGTAGGATATGGAGCAGCACGGAGACATTCCAGAGTGTCCGGAGCCGAAGTGCATCCGGTGAACTGGACCAAGTGGTCGTAGATGACTTGGTGTTTCTGGCCGTCGGTCTTGTAGATGGGGAACGTGTATCCCGATTGCTGCGGAAGTGAGCAAAGTATTTAGTGTTCCCGAAGAACGTTTAGGATCGCAAATGCATACGAAGATGGCGGCCTTGAATGGCGGTTTGACGGGAGTCGTGGCGAGGTGGGCCGTAATGGAGAGAGCTCCTGCACTCTGGCCCCAGCTGTACGGCGTGAACGATATTAACAATCTGAGGTGATGATGTGCGATAAACACGCAGGAAAACAAAACACTCACAGGGTGACCTTGTTTGGATCACCACCGAACTTGGAAATATAAGTCTGAATCCAGGCCAGGAAAAACCTTTCTGCCAAATACCCGAAGTATCAGTGTTCAGAGAACCATGCGGAAGCAAAGGCAGGGAGCCGCAAAAATTTGTTGATCGAAATGATACTCACGATCGTGTAAGCCGACATTGGCGGCTCCCCCGGCGAGAGCTTCTTTTCCGGCGAGCCAGCCGAAAGCGTTCACGCGGTAGTTGAAGTTTACATAGATGACTGGTTCGCCGAGCTCAACTGAGCGTTGAACGAAGGCGCTGCCGTCGTAGGGAGATCCATCACCAACCGCGAATCCCCCACCGTAGAACCACTACGAATCACCAGTCATAGCATACATCAGGGGAACGTACTCGTTCTGAATTGTATAGGTGCTTACCACGACGACTGGGAGTTTGCTTCGTTCCGTGACACTGGCAGGACGGAGCACATTGGCGTAAAGACCTGGAGTATTGTCAGTTTCGTCCAACGGTAGTTCGGAGGTTGGTGAAACGCGTACAGTCTTCAGACGTGTTGGCTGTTGAAGCGATCCCATTCAGCACACTGTAGTCGAGATTCGGGACGTAAGGAAAGGTGAAGTTCTGTTGCGGGCAGGCGTCGCCGATGCTCGTGGCCTGAGATTCATTGGAAGAACAGTGAGGGTCAATATCTCCGTCTAATCCGCGGAACGTAAGAACGTGCCAGTTTACTCACAAGGGTGTTCCCTGGCACGTGAAGTGGGGATCGAGGACGACGGAAACGGAGGTTTCCAACTGGAGGTCGGGCATAAGGAATCCCCAAGAACCGGTCCACCCCACCCGCCGAGGTCCCCTCGAACGTTGCGTATTTGAGACTGACAACGGGACCACCGGCGCGTCTGGTCGCAGCCATTGCGGCGTGAACACCGCCCTGCAGGAAGGCGGCGAGAAGGATATGGATGTTGAGCAACATCCTCGAAGGCACCAGCAGGAGTTAGGACAAAGGGGATGGGGGATTACTTCAGCTAGTCACACCCAGTTATATATCTCGACATCGGCTGGTGGGGATATTCACTTATCCCGCGAGCGCACTATCCGCTCGGTGAGAGAGAACCGCCGGCCGGAGGCCGGAGTACGCGCGTGATCATTGAAGCAGTAGACGGAAATGCTTCCTATCAGTAATCGTTGCCAGCCCCCACAGCCGCGGAGCTTGGAGGTCGTCACACGGCAAACCGAGTGTGCAGAAGGAAGGCTCACACTGATCGCAGTTGGCTTGGCTCCGCTCAAGATCGAGAAGCGCGCGTCTGACTGATTTCATATCAGAGGGCGCGAATCAAAGAATTGTGTAGAGGGTCATTGGACAGATATACACAGTAGACCGCAGTGCACGTGGCCGGGTAACTCCACTGCGGGTAGTACAGGTGACCCACGAGCAGCAAGAGATAGACTCCGCCACGGTACATCATGCACTGCTACGACCCGCCTTCAAGCTCCAAGGATCATTGCACGAAAGTTCGAAAACACCGACTCCTCGACGATGCTCTTCCTGATCGCGCCCTAAATGAACCTCTCGACCCTCTCCACGTTCTTCACCACATGCTTATCCCTCTAATCGATCCCAATCTCGATATGAATTTTCGGAAGGGGCCTTTGTCCGGTTAGGAGCAGTTTCTCGTCTCTCTCCCCGCCCTCCCGCATGATCGAATCTTCCGAGCTCTGATATGAGATCTTACAAAGGCGGCCAATGTGAGCCGCAAATTCGATTCCCACGAGATGTAGAGGTACAGTTGTAGGTTCGGACACTCACGTTTCGAAGGCGGTTGGACTTCGGGTTTCACCCTTGCGAAGGGGCTTATCAGAGGGTTCACCGGCACCCACTACCCTGACCTGTCGTTGAAGATCTTAGTGTACTACCCATTTTTGGATGTATCGTAGAGGAGTCTGTGCTTGTGCCCGTCTGTCGGCATGTTGCGTCGCTGCACTTGACCTCAGGAGATGGGCGCGGTTGGGTGGATCAGCCTTAGAAACAGGAGTGCTCCCTACTCCGTTATTTTCTAACATGGACCCCACTCAACTCAGTGACAGCGGCGTTATTGTCAAACAGGGCCGACTGAATGCCTGCTGTAGACACGAATTTTCATACAAAGATCTGTGCGTGAATGATCTACCCACACCCGTTCAGTCGGCCTTCTCCGAGGATAGGGACCGAAACAACAAAGTGCTTTGACTTAGGTGAGAATCGAACCGAAGAGCTGCCAACAATTCGTGTCGAGGTTATGTCGTCGACTTCTGAGTGATAATGGGAATAAGACATCCTGGAACCAAACTCCGGCGTCTGCATCATGCCGGGATGCCGAGCAATCTGATCAAACGGTAAACAACAAATTAGATCTGTGTCCTACGGAAAACAGTCTTTCAAAATGCGACTTAAACCTACTGTCATTCGCACATTCACTCATCCTTTTCTCTCTACGCCCGATCACAATATCGTGCGGATGAGGAGAGGCCGGCGTATCGCTGGCATCAGTAAGCGAGGCGTCGTCTTATTTTACGGGAATAAACGTCATAGGTGTCGAGTAAGCGAGGAATACGCGCTTTCCATGTCTTGAGATGGTTACCAGAGATGTCACAGGTCTGGAACTGCGACACCACAAACTTGCACATATATCAGTGGGCAATGACGGCTACCGGACGAGGTTGGTTGACGTGTGGACACATTATAGATCGAGTTTGGCAGAGCTCGTGTAGAGCCCCCGGAAATGAGGAGGGGATCCAATGGTCAGGTAATCTTTTGAGGTGGTTGAGTCGTGGTGTACGCGTATATAAATACGGGCGCGGGAAACAACAGTGGCGTGTGGGATGCGCATATGCTCCCAACACGATAATTCATTCAACATAAAAGTCCGTGAACCCAACTCTTGCTGGTAACAAAACAAAGTACGAAGCGTGGAGAGGAGCGCCGACCTCGATACGACTAGAAGAATTGGTCTGGAAACGTTTTAGGCTCCCAGGGCCGTTTGCACCTCGTTTATGGCGGCGATCCCATCAAGACGGTAGGTGTCAGGGATCGTAGTGTACGCTTCGCTGGAACCATCGCTGAACAATAGCATCTTCTTGCTATCGAGGGTGTATTTGGGCCAGGTGATGTTCAGCAACGGGCTGGTGGCTGTAGAACCGTTTGGGTGGTTGGGGTCGTGATGATTGATAAAGTTGACTGCGGCGGTCTTCGTTAGAGGCCGAAACCAACGAGAGGAAAGGGGAAAAGCGCGCATACTGAAAGCATCCGTGCCCACATTGTCACCGTGGCCGTACATCTCAGAGATGTCACCAGCGTGAAAAGAGCCAAGGTAGAGGAGGTCCTTCCTGCGGTTCCACGCTAGATGAAAAAGGTTCGAGGTCAGTTCACTCCCACCCTGAAATCGTAATCACTTTAACGCGGGGAGACAAACAGTATGACCAGAGGTTCTGGGTGGTAGCATACTTCGAGAATGCAGCGCGGCGACCGGCGTGGAAGGTATGATCACCCTGTATGGCGGCCATACGCTTGAATTGAGGACTGTAAAAGTTGATAGGTCAGCTTCAAGTGTCAGGACCGGCGACCAACAGCTCACGTCAAAGCGCTGCGGTTCCCGGTACCATATGGAGAACCCTAGGAGTGTTCTGAGTCAGGACGTAGTGTGAGTGGATTAGGAGAGGCGCCTTACTTCAGCAGGGTCCTGAGAATACTTATCCGCAACCGAGTTGACTTGAGCGTCAGTAGCTCCGATGAGAAGGTGCGCCTTCATGAAGGCCTTGACATCTGCGTCGGTCCTTTGGGAGCAAAGATTAATCCCGCGTGTAAAGGTGTCCAATCGATGAAGGGACCCACATAAGATTCAGGTTGAATAAAGAGAAGAGTCTGGAAGCGCAGCAGCGGGTTTGAACATCTTATCTTTACACGAGGCAGGGAGAGCGGGGCCGGACTCACGTTCCTTCATCGTCGGTCCCACCACCGATGATGGGGACTTTAGCATAGCTTCCCGCATTGATGTACTGCCTCAGAGATTTCTTCATTAGGTCACCATCGACGCTAATACTCCAAATTACGTCCACTCCGTCGAGAGAGGCAAGAGCAGGGGTGGTGTTGATAGCGTCCATGAGGATAGCATATGGAGCAACACGGAGACATTCCAAAGTGTCCGGAGCCGAAGTGCATCCGGTGAACTGCACCAAGTGGTCGTAGATGACTTGGTGATTCTGGTTGTCGGTCTTGTAGATGGGCAACGTGTATCCAGATTGCTACGGCAGTGAGCAAGGTATTTAGCGATCTCGAAGCGCGTTCAGGACGGCGAATACGTACGAAGATGGCGGCCTTGAATGGGGGATTGACGGGTGTCGTGGCGAGGTGGGCAGTGATGGAGAAAGCTCCTGCACTCTGACCCCAGCTGTATAGCGTGAACGATATCAACGATTTGAGATGATGACGTGCGATGGACCCGCAGGGAAAAAACACTCACAGGGTGACCCTTTTCGGATCACCACCGAACTTGGAAACGTAAGCCTGAATCCAGGCCAGGAAAAATCTTTCTGCCAAATACTCCAAGTGTCAGTACTTCAGTGTTCAGATAATCATGCGGAAGCAAAGGCCGGGGGCCGCGAAAATTCGTTGATCGAAATGATACTCACGATCGTGTAAGCCGACATTGGCGGCTCCTCCGGCGAGAGCTTCTTTTCCGCCGAGCCAACCGAAAGCATTCACGCGGTAGTTGAAGTTGACGTAGATGACTGGCTCGCCGAGCTCAACTGAACGTTGAACGAAGGCGCTGCCGTCGTAGGGAGATCCATCACCAAGCGCGAATCCCCCACCGTAGATCCACTACGAATCACCAGCCATAGCACACATCAGGGGAACGTTCTTGTTCTGAATTGTATAGGTGCTTACCACGACAACTGGGAGTTTGCTTCGTTCCGTGACACCGGCTGGACGGAATACGTTGGCGTAAAGGCCTGGAGTATTGTCAGTTTCGTCCTACGGCGGTTCAGAGGTTAGTGAAACGCGTACAGTCTTCAGATGTATTGGCTGTTGAAGCGATTCCACTCAGCACACTGTAGTCGAGATTCGGGATGGAAGGGAACGTGAAGTTCTGTTGGGGGCAGGCGTCGCCGAAGCTCGTGGCCTGAGATTCATCGGAAGAACAGCGAGGGTCAACATATTTTTCTAATCTACGGAACGTAAAAGTGCGCCGGTTTACTCACAAGGGTGTTCCCCGGCACGGGAAGCGGAGGTCGAGGACGACGGAACCGCAGGTTTCCAACTGGAGGTCGGGCATAAGGAATCCCCAAGAATCGGTCCACCTCACTCGCCGAGGTCCCCTCGAACGTTGCATATTTGAGACTGACAACAGGGCCTCCGGCGCGTCTGGTCGCAGCCATTGTGGCGTGAACACCAGCCTGCAAGAAGGCGGCGAGAAGGACAAGGATGCTGAGCAACATCTTCGAAGGCACCAGCAGGAATTAGGACAACGGGGATGGGAGAATTACTGCAGCTAGTCACACCCAGTTATATATCTCGACATCGGCTGGTGGGGATACTCACTTATCCCGCGAGCGCAGTATCTGCTTGGTGAGAGAGAACCGCCGGCCGGAGGCCGGAGTACGCGCGTGATCATTGACGCAGTAGACGGAAATGCTTCCTATCAGTAGTCATTGCCAGCCCCGACAGCCGCGGAGCTTGGAGGTCGTCACACGGCAAACCGAGTGTACAGAAGGAAGGTCACAGTGACGGCAATTGGCTGGGCTCCATGGCACTTGAGATCGAGAAGCGCGCGTCTGACTGATTTCATATCAGAGGGCGCAAATCAAAGGACTGTGCAGAGGGTCATTGGACAGATATACACAGTGGACGCCGGATTACGCAGTGCACGTGGGGTAACCCAACTGCGGGTAGTACAGCAGCAAGAGATAAACTCCGCCACGGTACATCATACACTGCTACGACCCGCCTTCAAGCTTCAAGCTTCAAGGATCATTGCACAAAAGTTCGAAAACACCCACTCCTCGACGATGCTCTTCCTGATCACGGCCTAAATGAACCTCTCGACCCTCTCCACGCTCTTCAACACATGCTTATCCCTCTAATCGATCCCAATCTCGATATGAATGTTCGGAAGGAGCCATTGTCCGATTAGAAGCAGTTTCTCGTCTCTCTCCCCGCCCTCCCGCATGATCGAATCTTCCGAGGTCTGATGTGAGATCTTACAAAAATGGCCAATGTGAGCCGCAGATTCGATTCCCACGAGATGTAGAGGTGCAGTTGTAGGTTCGAACACTCGCGTTTCAAAGGCGGTTGGTCTGTGTCCTACGGAAAACGGCCTTTCGAAATGCAACTTGAACCTACTGCTATCCCCACATTCACTCACCCTTTTTTCACGACGCCCGATCACAACATCGTACGGGCGAGGAGAGGCTGGCATCAGTAAACAAGGCGGTGTCTTATTTTACGGGAATAAGTGTCATAGGTGTCGAATGAGTGAGGAATACGAATACGTGCTTCCCATGTCTTGCGACCGTTACCAGAGATGGGTCTGGAACCGCTACACCACAAACTGGCATATATACCAGTGGGCAATGACTGCTACCGGATGGGGTCGGTTGACATGTAGACAAATTGTAGATGGAGTTTGGCAGAACTCGTGTAGGGCCCCTTGGAATTGAGGAGGGGGTCCAACAGTCAGGTAATCTTTTGGAGCGGCCGAATCGTGGTGTATGTATGTATAAATACGGGCGCGGGAAACAAAAGTAGCGTGTGGGATGCGCATATACACCCAACACGATAATTCGTTCAACGTAAAAGTCCGTGAACTCAACTCTTGTTGGTAAAAAACAAAGCACGAAGCGTGGAGAGGAGCACAAACCTCGACACGACTGGAAGAATTGGTCTGGAAACCCTTTAGACTCCCAGGGCCATTTGCACCTTGCTTATGGCAGCGATACCATCAGGACGGTAGGTGTCAGGGATCGTAGTGTACGCTTCGCTGGAATCATCGCTGAACAATAGCATCTTCTTGCTGTCGAGGGTGTATTTGGGCCAGGTGATATTCGACAATGGGCTGACGGTTGTAGAACCGCTTGGGTAGTTGGGGTCATGATGGTTGATAAAGTTGACTGCGGTGGTCTCCGTCAAAGGCCGAAATCGCAGGAAGAGAAAGGGTGCATACTGAAAGCATCCGTGCCGACATTGTCACCGAGGCCGTACATCTCGGAAACGTCACCAGCGTGAAAAGAGCCGAGGTAGAGGAGGTCCTTCCTGCAATTCCACGCTAGATGAAAAGGGTTCAAGGTCAGTGGACTCCCGCCCTGGAATCATAGTCACTTTAACGCGCGGAGACAAACAGTATGACCAAAGGTTCTGGGTGGTAGCATACTTTGAGAATGCAGCACGGCGACCGGCGTGGAAGTTGTGATCACCCTGTATAGCGGCTATACGCTTGAATTGGGGGCTGTAAAAGTTGATAGGTCAGCCTCAATTATTGGGATCAATGGCCAACAACCCACGTCAAAGCGCTGAGGTTTCCAGTGCCATATGGGGAACCCTGGGAGAGCTGTGAGTCAGGACGTAGTGTGAGTGGGTCAGGTGAGGCGCCTTACTTCTGCAGGGTCCTGAGAATACTTATCAGCAACCGAGTCGACTTGAGCGTCAGTAGCTCCGATGAAAAGGTGCGCCTTCATGAAGGCCTTGACATCTGCGTCGGTCCTTTGGGTACAAGGATTAAACCTGCGCATCAAGGTGTCCAATCGCTGAGGGGACCCACGTAAGATTCAGACTGTTAAGAGCGGGGAGGCTGGAAACACAGCGAAGATCTTAAGCTTCTTATCTTCACACGAGGGGGGGGAGGCGGGGCCGGACTCACGTTCCTTCATCGTCGGTTCCACCACCAATGATGGGGACTTTAGCATAGCTTCCCGCACTAATGTACTGCCTCAGAGATTTCTTCATAAGATCACCATCGACACTAATGCTCCAAGTTAAATCCATTCCGTTGGGAGAGGCGATATCAGGGGTGGTGTTAACAGCGTCCATGAGGGTAGGATATGGAGCAGCACGGAGACATTCCAGAGTGTCTGGGGCCGAAGCGCATCCGGTGAACTGGACCAAGTGGTCGTAGATGGCTTGGTGTTTCTGGCTGTCGGTCTTGTAGACGGGGAACGTGTATCCAGATTGCTACGGCAGTGAGCAAGGTATTTAGCGATCTCGGAGCGCGTTCAGGATGGCGAGTACGTACGAAGATGGCGGCCGTGAATGGGGGATTGACGGGTGTCGTGGCGAAGTGTGCGGTAATGGAGAAAGCTCCTGCACTCTGGCCCCAACTGTATGACGTGAACAATACCAACGATCTGAGGTGATGACATGCGATGGACCCACAGGGAAAAAAACACTCACAGGGTGACCTTTTTCGGATCTCCACCGAACTTGGAGACATGAGTCTGAATCCAGGTCAGGAAAAACTTTTCTGCCAAATACCCGAAGTGTCAGTACTTCAGTGTTCAGAAAATCACGCGGAAGCAAAGGCCGGGGACCGCGAAAATTCGTTGATCGAAATGATACTCACGGTCGTGTAAGCCGACATTGGCGGCTCCTCCGGCGAGAGCTTCTTTTCCGGCGAGCCAGCCGAAAGCATTCACGCGGTAGTTGAAGTTTACATAGATGACTGGTTCGCCGAGCTCAACTGAACGCTGAACGAAGGCGCTGCCGTCGTAGGGAGATCCATCACCAATCGCAAATCCCCCACCGTAGAACCACTACGAATCACCAGTCATAGCACATATCAGAGGAACGTTCTTGTTCTGAATTATATATGTGCTTACCACGACAACTGGGAGTTTGCTTCGTTCCGTGACACCGGCAGGACGGAACACGTTGGCGTAAAGACCTGGAGTATTGTTAGTTTCGTCCAACGGTAGTTCGGAGGTTGGTGAAACGCGTACAGTCTTCAGACGTGTTGGCTGTTGAAGCGATCCCATTCAGCACACTGTAGTCGAGATTCGGGATGTAAATTCGGGAGAAGTTCTGTTGGGGACAAGCATTGCCGAAGTTCGTAGCCTGAGATTCATCGGAAGAACAGCAAGGGTCAATATCTCTGTCTGATCTACGGAACGTGAAAACGCGCCAGTTTACTCACAAGGTTGTTCCCCGCAACGGAAAGCGGGGATTGAGGATGACGAAAACGGAGGTTTCCAACTGGGGGTTGGGCATAAGGAATCCCCAAGAACCGATCCACCCCACCCGCCGAGGTCCCCTCGAACGTTGCATATTTGAGACTGACAACAGGACCACCGGTACGTTTGGTCGCAGCCACTGCGACGTGAACACCAGCCTGCAAGAAGGCGGCGAGAAGGATAAGGACGCTGAGCAACATCCCAGAATGCACCAACAGAAATCAGTGCAACGAGGATGGGAGGATTGCCAGCGCCAACAGCCGGGAGGAAAGAGTGATGGAGGGTCGTCACATGGCAAACCGAGTGTACAGAAGGAAGGCTACCGATGACAGTTGGCTGAGTTCCGTTCAAGATCGAGAAGCGCGCGTCTGACTGATTCCATATCGGAGGGCGCAAAACAAAGGATTGTACAGATACATAAGGCCTAGGGCCGACAGGCGGCAGGCCCGGGACTCCAACAGTTGTAGGATCACAAACCAAGGTCTGTCGTAGTCACATTGGCGGTCGAATAGGGATAGAAGCCAGACTCGGTGAGAGTTATGGTGGACATAGCGGACATCTGCCGAACCGCTGTGGACGCGGTAGAAGAGTGAACAATTCTAAAGAGCAGAGTCTTCGTTCGCGTTTACAGCACGAGCGCACGTGCCGGGCCAAACAGGTACAACGTACTCGCACCGAAAAATTAAGGTTTGAGGAATAAAAGTCCCTAAGACCTTGGACGTAAACGTCCCAGGAATAAGTACAGTCAGACGCCAGGTTACGCAGAGCAGGCAGCCTTACTGCGGGGTAGTACAGGTGACCCACGAGCGGCAAAATATAGACCCTGCCACACCCCACCATGCACTGCTACGATCCGGCTCCAAGGATCATTGTATGAAAGCTCGGAAACACCAACTCCTCGACGATGCTCTTCCTAATCATGCCCTGAATGAACCTCTCGACCCTCATCACGTTCTTCAACACATGTTTATCCTCCTAACCGATCCCAATCTCGATATAAATGTTCAGAAGGAGCCTTTGTCCAATCGGAAGCGGTTTCTCGTTCCTCTCGCCGTCATCCCGCATGATCGAATCTTCCGAGCTCCGATGCGAGATCCTACAAAGGTGGCCAACGGAGCCGTAAATTCGATTCCCACGAGATGTGGAGGTGTAGTTGTAGGTTCGGACGCTCGCATTTCAAAGGTTGAGAGTCGGAACTCATCGTGGGGTCTGGTCCGTGGTTCGGAAGGCTCTGAGTATCCGGCGTCGGCAGATGAGGTGACCCACTTTTTGAAGGTTTTCGTAAACCGAGGTGCGGACCTGACACGCTCCCGCCATACACCGACCCTTTCAGACCCCGTGCCATCGAGGGAGAGTAGTACGACGTCGCATGCAAGTCAAGAAAGTCGGACATGGCAGGACTTCAGGGCGACCCAGGATGTACACCACGATGGAGCGAAGGTGTTGATCCGGCTATGTCCATCGCTCCTGTCCGGGGAAATGAGAAAGAGGGTATGGAGGATGTGGAGGGTAGTGACCGCCTTCTAGACCTTTTCCACGGAGGACCTTCCGTAGCACCCATTCAAATTTATCCTCCACCTCAACCGACCCTTCTTCGACGGCATCTGATGGCTGACTCACATAACCGTTCTCAGGTTGGTGCGGTTGGCCCCGGTGGGCTGAGGGGGCAGGTTGATCGCTCGGAATGGGATCGTCATCCCGTCTTGTTCTTCGTCTTCTTCGAGAAAGTCCGGATGGATGTCTCGGATGTCTATAACTTCCACGTCTGGTGGGACGTTTCCGAATTCGAACAAAAAGTCTTCGACTGGACCGATGAAGGAAGGATGTGGGGCTGAGGTGAGCTCCACCAACAAGTTTGCGAGTTCCGAACTGTTCCGAAGTCAAGTTGTCCCAGTCCAGATCGACGCTCACGGTTCCTACCAGGCCGCGGCTCGATCAGAGGTGAATCTGGATGTGAAACGGAATGAGCTTGAGGTTCCACCGCAAGGGGTTTCTACAACGGGGACCCCGGGATGCAACTCTAATTCGTTGTGCACCTTTTGATCGTATACCGGAGCCCGGCATCCCGGCATTTGCCGGTTCGTACCTCAAGCTCAGCGGATCAACAGCCTGGTTGTCCCCGTCTGCAGAACTGTCAACCATTCAATATTCACGATTCGAGTCGAGGTTATGTCGTCAATTTCTGTGAGTGACCTGATGACGGGAATAAAACGTATCCCGGAACCAAGCTCCAGCATCATGCGTCATGCCGGGATGCCGAGCCCCTTGAATAAGACAAAGGTAAACGACGAATTGGAGCCGCGTCCCCCGGAAAACGGCCTTTCGAAACGCATCCTGCTGTCATTCCCACATTCACTCATCCTTTTTTCTCCACACCCGATCACGATACCGTACGGACGAGGAGAGGCCGACGTTATCACTGGGATGGATCCTTCGGCTGGGTTTCGGATTCTCCCTCGCTGTCTGTAGCCATCGGAGGGCGAGGCCCGAGGATAAAGACGACGTCACTGAGTCTATCCGTGACGGGTAGAATGACGCTGCGCGGTTGGACCCTTGACGCTCAAACAATATCCCTAGGTTGTAGCGGACAATAATTACTTTAATTCCACACGGATCTTTAACCACAACCATGCCCGGAAGTACGCAAACCTCCCCGTACAAATACGCAGTGCTAACCGTTCCCTTTGGCCCATAGAGTACACTGTCGTTTTCAAATTTTACGCAACCCCAAAACAAATCGAGACGTACTTCGATAATATCTACTCGCATGGTGCGCCCCTCGTTCTCTACGAGACAATGTTACTGTGTTGATAGAAGCGCCCAAACGTAGGAGGCAATGTGACGCATAGGTACAATGTGGTCCGTCGCAGCAGAACCTGTACCATTTCAGCCAGATATTTACTTTCTCTACCAGGGACTCATCACCAGCATTGTCGTCAAGATCCCTGACGCTTACATGTCTAAGCTCAGGGAACTCCAGAGCAGTCCTAATTCTCCCGTCGACTACATTGGTTTGTGTCTCCCCCGTTGTATCACTATGCGCTTATTCTGACGTGACTGTGGTAAGAACCTTGTGACGCGGTCACCATCCGTCGACGGTGAATGCAGTACCCTCGAACGCAGCAAGCTCCTCGCGATGGCGCGTTTGTAATCATACGTATGAATTCCAAAATATGTACAGTGTTGTCCAGCTACAAGTCCAAATTACGAATCAACTATGGCTACTCGTGAAGCTCGAGATGTCACCGGTCTGATAACCGCGACCCATGTTTGTTACCACATCTGAGAGACCGGACTGCAATCGGACGACGGTTAGAAGCATGTGCCCTGTGGGTACGATAAGCCGGGACCTGAGTTTCGTGGGGCCATTCTCTGGCGTTAACTATAGTTGATGCTCAAACACATTTGGATCCACCTCATTTCCGCAACACAGATACGACCAAACCATTCCTGAAACAAGTACAGTCCGACGTGTGGATGACCAACCTCCGCGAATCTCCATAAGGTGATCGCATCGTAATTCATCCAGGTTGACACCTATCCAACCGGTGATCTCGGGAAGCTAAAAAGTGGCAAAATGAAGACATCCCTCCTTTCTCGTTCCAAACCACGGAGGCGGTAGGTTAGTCATACCGTACAAGTCCCTTTGGGAAACGCTACCGGTAACCCCTTCGCTCTCCGGTAGCTTCACCTCTCCTCGTCTAGAGAGTAGGCTACGTCCATCTACTCTGAAGGTCGGACAATTAGATCATGTGTAAATAACTTTGGGACCGGCATACCCCCCAGAGTGGCTTTACCCTAGATGTGCCAGCCAGAACCCCAATCTTCCCAGGTTGGCACCCACCTCCCGCTCATCGTGCATCCAATAAGTAACGTCCGCGAGCGGAGAGATGATCGGAACTCACTAGGTAAAAATCACTTCCCCCTTCTTGCAGAACAGCGGCCAAGTCTCCTCGAGATGATCTCTGAGATTCTGCTCGTCGTGGTCGGAGTGGGTTAAGTGGATGGTGACGCGTAACGGGTGCACAGCTCCAGTACTCTGTTCACTGAGCCGGCATAACTCTTCGTCTATATCGCTCCACACCGATTTGTTGGGTAGTTTCATCAGATCTCGGATGTGCCTGATAAGTATGTTGATCTCCGCGAGATATCGTGACCGAACGGCGAACAACAGGCTCCAAACGGATCCCTCCCGATCGAAATCGTGAGGTGGGTGGAGCGAGAGGGTCCTGAGCTGGGTGCACGTGGACAGGGACGCGTGAACTGCGGTATAGTTTGTCCGTGTACCACCTAATACGCGTTCAGCAGCGTCTAAAATCTCAGAGACCAAAGATAAACTTGCCTATCCTACCGGATGAGTACTGGAAGGTCTTCAGGGAATTCCCACAAGCCCTTATCAGCCTCGCGATCTGCTCTTCACAACCTCGACAATAAGCGACGGTGAGAGTGTCGAAGGATGGAGAGCCAGCGCTGATAAAGTCCAGAAAGTCCCCGTGTAATCCCAGGAAACCATCCAACAGGAATCTTCCCTGGAGCTTCCTAATCACTGGATCCTCCGCGGGAATCAGTCCAGCAGCTTTGGACAGACCGACGCGAACTTCGATATCGTCAGCGATAGGAAACCACGCCACGAGGTGCATTAACATCTTGGTATCTAATCTCACTCCTGCGAGGTGTAACCTTCGTACCGTCCGCCCGAAATGACTGAACGTATGGGCGGCCTGATCAACGGTAATGGCTTGAAACGAGAAGTTTCGGAGCTCAAGTACCACGACGTTGTTGAACAGGTGTAACAGCCACACACTGGCCCCGAGCCCCATCCCAGTACTGGGTCCACGGAGCGATAGGACCCGCACATAAGAAAATACGACGTCCAGCGAACAGGTCCTGGTGTCTTCCAGAGCCTTTTCCTGTGTTTTATCGGAGATTACGAGGGTGTGGGTATGGAATAGCTGCCTCTGGCTCCGTGACCTCCACGCCCTCGCCACAGTTGTGAGTGGCACGATCGCAGCCTTGGAGTTACAGGCAGAGAACGTGTCAATGATCTCGTCGATGATTTCTTGAGCGAGCTGGGGCGGGTATGACTTGGTCTCGGAATCGAGTAGGGAGCCCATGTCCGAGAGGTCTAGACCTGATACCGGTGTTACAATGGTAACGGCGAGATGGGAGGAAAGCTAAAGCAGCACGTACCGGTTGGTGGGTATTTCCAAGGTGACCCGGACAAGTGTAATTGTGAGGTTATGACGGGCGGACCAACAAGCTTGAGATCGAGCGCTGTCCGTCTACTGGCAGGAAACCGGCGGTCAGCCTTTTCGGGTACTGCCGGACCAATAGGATTCCTTGATGGTGCGGGGCTTTATGTTATAGCAGACGTACGAGAATTCGTAATCATACGTATGACTTCCAGAATGTGTACAGTGTTATCCAGCCGCAGGTCCGAATTATAAATCAATCGTGGCTACTCGTGAAGCTTGAAGCTTGAAGCTCGAAGTGCCGCTGGTCTAATATGCACGGCGGCCTGCGCTCGTTACCAGATCTGAGAGTTTGGACAGCAACCACGGCCGAAGGCATGTGTCCTGTGAGTACGATAAGTTGGGACCTGAGTTTCGTAAGGCCATTCTCTGACACTGATTATAGTTGATGCTCAAAAACATTTGGATCCATGTCATTTCTACAACCCGGATACGGCCAAACCATCCTGGAACAAGCGCGGTCTGATGTGCGACTGACCAACCTCCGTCAGCCTCTATAAGGTGAATACGTTACATCTCATCCAAGTTGGTGCCTATCCGACCCATGACCGCGGGGTGGCGGGGAGAAGACATCCCTCCTTTCTCGTTCCAAACCACGGAGGCGGTAGGCTAGTCATACCGTACAAGTCCCTTCGGGAAACGATACCGGTAACCTCTTCGCTCTCCGGTAGCTTCACCTCTCCTCGTCTCGAGAGTAGGCCCCGCCCATCTACTCTGAAGGTCGGACAATGAGATCGCGTGCAAATAACTTTGGGACCGGCATACCTCCCGGAGTGGCTTTACCCTAGACATTCCAGCTGGAATCCCAACCTCCATAGGTCGGCGCCCACCTCCCGCTAATCGCTCACCTAATAAGTAACATCCACGAGGAGAGAGGATGACCGGAACCCACTGAGTAAAGACCAATTCGCCCTTCTTGCAGAACAGCGGCCAAGCCTCCTCGAGATGATCTCTGAGAATCTGCTCATCGTGGTCGGAGTGGATCAAGTGTATGCTGACACGTAACGGGTGCACAGCTCCGGTACTCTGTTCACTGAGCCGGCATAACTCTTCATCTATATCGCTCCACACCGATTTGTTAGGTAATTTCATCAGGTCTCGGATGTGCCCGACGAGTATGTTGATCTCCGCGAGATATCGCGACCGAATGGCGAACAGCAGGCTCCAAACGGATCTCTCCCGATCGAAATCGTGAGGTGGGTGGAGCGAGAGGGTCTTGAGCTGCGTGCACGTGGACAGGGCCGCGTGAATCACGGTATAGTCCGCCCGTGTACCACCTAATACGTGTTCAGCGGTGTTCAAAATCTCAGAGACCAAAGATAAACTTGCCTGATCTACCAGTTGAGTACTGGAAGGTCTTCAGGGAGTCCCCACAAGCCCTTATCAGCCTCGCAATCTGATCTTCACACTCTCGACAATAAGCGACGGTGAGAGTGTCGAAGGATGGACGGCCAGCGCTGATAAAATCCAGAAGGTCCCCGTGAAATCCCCGGAGACAATCCAACAGGAGTCTTCCCTGGAGCTTCCTAATCACTGGCTCCTCCACAGGGATCAGTCCAACATCTCTGGGCAGACCGGCGTGAACTTCGATATCGTCAGCAATAGGAAACCACGCCACGAGGTGCATCAACATCTTGGCTTTCAATCTCACTTCTGCGAGGTGCAACCTTCGTACCGTCCGCCCGAAATGACCAAAGGTACGGGCGGCCTGATCAAGGGTAACGCCTCGAAACGATAAGTTTCGAAGCTCGAGTTCCACGACGTTGGTGAATAGGCGTAACAACCACGCGCTGTCCCCGAGTCCTATCTCCGTGTCGGGTCTGTCGAGCAATAGGACCCGAACATAAGAAAACACGATGGCCGGTGAACAGGTCCTGGTGTCTTCCAGAGCCTTTTCCAGCGTTTCACCGGAGATCATGAAAGTGTGGGTATGGAATAGGTGTCTCTGACTCCGTAGCCTCCACCCCCTCGCCACAGTCGTGAGTGGTACGATCGCAGCTCTGTGATTACAGGCAGAGAACGTGTCGATGATCTCGTCGATAATTTCTTGAGCGAGTTGGGGTGGACATGACTTGGTATCGGAATCGATTCGGGAGCCCATGCCCGAGAGATCTAGATCTGGATACCGGCGTTACAATGCCGGTGGCGAGATGGGAGGAAAGTTAGAGTAGTACGGACCTTTGTGGAAATTTCCAAGGCGATCTTGAGATCAAGCGCTGTCCGTCCTTTGACACCGCTATGTAGCGCCGAGCGTTCTGCCTAGCGACGATGAAGATCGTTTAGGAAGATTATGTATGCACATTGGTAGAAGTAGTTATACCGACAGCACGAAAGGAGTCCGGGGTAAAAACATGTAATCGTTCAATATCATCGTAACTTCGGTCTCAACCTCGTCCCACCATCGACCGTCGAAGCAGGTTTCAGTTTTCGATTCCCTCCTTTCTCAACCTTCAACCTCCCCCCTCCACCGAGCACGTCTCTTTGACGGAGGAGGTTACCGATCCAATCGGAGCTTTGTTGGACGAGGGCCAACCCGATGCGGTGCAACCGTTCTTCCTCTTCGACTGAGCAAACCGCGGTTGAAGTCCTGTCACCGCTCCTCCAAAGCAATATCTGTAGAACGGCTTCGGGCACAAGAATATTCGTACAATACTGTCCCGCCGGAGCGATCGATCAGTGCCGCCCGCAAATATTTGGAAGTACAGGCTTACATCAAGCTTTTCGCGTACTGTAAGTTTTTCATAGGCTGGGCACCCCCTTAGAGGTAGAGGACGGGCGGTCGCGGAGGTATGTGGAGAAACTTCTTCCGGCTCCTGAGATCTTTCGGTGGGCATGCCCAAGGGAACCCAAAGGAGCAGACGCACCTCAGAATCTCGGCTCAAAACCGAACCAGCAAATGACGAAGGCGGGGGTTCCAAAGGGAGGTCAGATTCAGTTGGTACATCAGGTTCCGTAGTCACCTAAACATGGGTGTAAGTCACCGGTCTGATGTCTAAAAGGAGAGAATATATGCTGACCTCACAGTCCTCAATCACCTGCTTCCCCTTGACCGAGTCTCTCAAAACCCATCTGATCAGCAGCTTGGTCAACTTGGACACCTCCCTAGAGGTCATCACCCCTTTAAGGCTCGCGTCTTTGTCGAGTGCTACACGTTCCTTTCCACCTCTCATGAACCTTTCATGCCGCGACCGCACAGGTGGGTACGAATCGTTCAAAATGGCCTGGAGGACTTTTTTAGTGTATCCAAGCTGTTGGTGAAGGTCTAGGCCACAGAATTCATCGTGATCGTGGAGTGATGTCGAAGGGACAGGTGAAGGGGGTCGGTCCAAGCCTTCCATCTCTTCATCATCAGACTCATCTCGCCCATCATCAACTGGTGCGCAATACTGGATCTCCCCTAGCTGGCACAAAACCGGTCATAAACAGAAGTAATCCTCCGGGTTTCGAAAAGAGGAGTCACCTTGCATGTAGAGAAACCATCATCCAGAGAGGTGTAAAATAGTGTCCTGTCGACATTCTTTTTTACTTTGTCGAAGAACACAATGCTGTATTTCCCCCGTCGCCTGGGGGAGGTGGAAGGGATATACTCGGTGATGGTAGCGGGCCAGTGCTCTGTCCGTGAATTGTTGACCCGGGCAAAGACCCCCTCTCCAGGGATGTTGAGCATAGGATCAGGTCCGGGGTCAATGAAAGGCGTGAGAGGGTGGTGGACCTCTGTCTCCTCCTCGTCGAGCAGATCGTCCTCAGTGGTGACCTCGTCAGGGTCCTGGTGCCTTTCATAGGTCATTCCAGACTGGAGAGAGGTTAGTCGAGGGGCAAACCCATCATTCCTCTCAGCATCCGTACGGATCATCTCGTCTGTAGCAACCTTCCATCGATCGTCCAAGTCGGTCCGCGGTCGTTTCGCTGGTGCAGAGAAGTCGAGGTCTGCAGAGTTGTCGGTTGCGTGACTATAGTTTGTCGACGTAAAACGCATTCCGCCAGAGGGAAGAAGCATTGGCCAGATAACAGCCCCAGATGGGGTCCACAGAGTGCATTTAGGCGGGGCGGTGTCACATATACGTCCGAAGAACTTGAGGTCGATAGGGATTGCCCCGCGCTGGGATATAACCTACACAGATGCCACGCTTAGGGATAAAACGTCGCTGAACATGAACGAAATCAAATCACCTCGGCTGGCCACCAATATGCCTCCGCTTCGCCTCGCCTATCAACCGGATGCCCAGATCGGTTGACCAAGACCCAAACGCACGAACCAAGCTTGTCTCTGCTCCAGGTTTCCTGAGAGAAAGAGAGGGTGGGTGGGGAAAAGGAGATATTCGGTGAAGATGTTGTCCGGCCCAGAACAGATTTGCCCGATCCCAACACTCCGCTAAGGATGTTCCTCACCCTCGATGTGTCAGCCGGCGTCTTTGGAGGGGCACCGAGTGTGAAAGAGGCGGGCGAGATGAGGGAGCGGGAGGGCATCGAGGAAGATATCGGTTTATGTTTCGGGATGTTCTGTCCTGTGTTGGGCGGCGAGCCGTTGAACGGTTCAGGGAGCGACGGGGGCACTCGTTGCTGCGTAGGAGAGTCAGGATCCTCGAGTGAAGACAGTTCGCTCAGGTCAGAGTCCAATCCGGAGGCGGTTGAAGGCTGTGGTCGTTTGGTCCCTTTAGTCTTCCGTGGAGAATCGAATGATTTCCGTGCTTTCGGTGTCGGCTGGGGTGGGTCGGGTCTTGTGACAGAGGAATCAATGGTGAGGGCCCGAGGACGGCCTTTCTTCTTCTGCTGTCCACCGCCTTCGGAAGTCCGTCCCCTTGTCTTGGCCTTCATCTTCGGCTTTGAGCTCTCCCCCTCATCCCAACCATCACCCCCCTCGTCCTCGTCTGATGAGAGCTGAGATTTCGCAGCAGCTCTGGCTATTGCGGCAGCCTTTCGAAGTGACATAAGACGTATAATATGGCCGACTTCTGATTACGCGGACCAAACGGTGCTTCGGAGTGAAACGATGACCACGGCTAAACCGTACCCTTAGCTGGCTGTGACCGTCGAAGGATGCGATCTCACCTTGGGCCTTTCGCTCGAAAAGAGAAAAAACAGCAGCCAGGTGGAGGGGAGGACACGTGCGGTGTACAGAAAACACACAAAGGCGTTGCCGTTAAACGCTCAAGGAACCACTCGCCAAGGTCGACGGATCCGACAGCTTGATCGAAATCGCGGGTCAGACTCGGACGCGAAACACGGTGGGTCACACGGGTTGTCACGCTTTTCCGCTCATGCATGCATCCACCTACCACAATGACCGTCGAACTTTCACACAAAGTGAACAGTGTCACCAGGAAGAAGGCTCGAAAGGCCCCCCCGCGTTGTCGAGGAATGAGATAGCGATAGAGGCGTCAAATCATTGGCACGATGCGGGGTGTGTCGCGTCAGTCACACCGGCCAGATACAAACGCTCATCATTAATCATTTCTCAACACACAAGCTCATGTTTATAAGGGTTTTTCAGACAATACATTATATGTACCCGCTCATTGCCAAGATGTTAAATCCCATAAGAGTCATCCAGCATGTAGTCGCGCCCTCACCGGGAGTCAGTCTGTACATGGCCGATCCATCCGTCGAAATCGGACTCACTTTCTGTGTCGGCCTGTCGGGAAAAGGTGACCACAACCACTTTAACCAAAGGGTGAGTTCTGGCCCCACGCTTCCGCGGCATGAGTAGCGGGTTCAGCTGCGTGATGTTGGTGCGCAGCTTGGAGCCTACAACAGGCTTTGGTAGCAACGCACCGCACATGAGTTGGGCACCGGTTCCTCACGCAGCTCCGTGCGTTCGATGGATCCCACTTCGGGGTGTGACCCGAAAAATTCCACCCACTCGAATTTGAGGGTTGCCACGGACAGTGGGACCAATATAACACATGGGCTGCAGTAGCATTGTGACTGGCCTCGACATCACCAACTTCGAAGTCGAATTGAGTTCTGAAGCTACCGATGGCCGCTTTCACAGGATCGATCTCCCGTAGGGGCCGTACGACAGTCAAGCTGGAGGAGCGCGAACGGATCTCGAGGGTAGCGAGAGCAGGAATATACATGTGCGCCAAAACAACTCCGGGTCATTGCTAGGCCGGAATCCAGCCTCAAATTTAGAGGAGAGGAGGGTGTTGTCTCTGAGGAAGTTCACGGAGGTCATTGCATGAGTTGCTGAGGAAAGTAGGGGCTAGAAGTTGTGAGATGCGTTTGAGGGAAGCGGCTGATCAGTGCTCAAGAGGGTTGTCCGCCTAATGTGTGCCAGGAGCAATCGTTCCAGCTACGGGGAAGTGTCAAAGGTCTCGAACAGTTTAACCCCTGTGAGGGGCCATCAGCAAGTCGTGGAAAGTCTGACAGCGCCGTGCAGCGCCAGTGATCGGACGGCTTCCTCGTCAGGGACATGTAATGGATTATATCTCGTTGTCCGCGCTCCCGAAGACAATTATAATTGAATAGATATCCTTATCGCTTTCTCGTGCAAATCTTATAATCCAGTGCGTTGTCTAGCGTTGCTAGTGATAACAAGTTGGATGTTCCTCTGGGAGCTACGCTGTAGAATACATTTACTTCTGAGCATTTACCATTGTTCGGATCGTCAATTACACTGACTAATATCTCATTCCCGAAAATTAGAGGGTATATAACTCCCGGGACGGCTGCCAGCATTTCCTGAAGACAGGGGAGGAACCTCGATGTACTTGCTCAGATGAAACCTGGTATGCAGTGTGAGCCGGATAACGACGAATGTGAGTGGTTCACCCCAGACACGACCAAACGTAAACACCCAGTTTATTATCTGACCTAGGCATGTGGATACAATGATCTAGTCGAAAGATGAGGTGGGAGCATAAATACAGGTAGGTAAAAGTAACAGAGCTCGGTGTGCAATGGTAAATGGTGAACGTTTGAACGCTGATGATGAACGCGAGAGCCACGGTGGGATCAATGGCGATGGCGAGGGTGTCGGGAGCGTCCATGATGATGTTGATCTAGTGACAGTCGGTACAGGTTCCTCTTCAGTAGAAGCGACAACAGGAACTAATGTAATTATGATGGTGACAGTGACGTTGGTCGAGATCTAGAACCGTAGGGATTGACGAACGGCGTCGTTGACACAACAGCCCCACATGTAGCCTTGACGATTGAAGCGGAGTTGTCGTCCATGAGAATAATATCGGACGCCTCTCAGCACCGGCGATGCCCGCCGAGAACCCGATATTGGCGGTCCCGAGAGTGGGACAATCGTTTGTACCGCTACCAGTGATGCCAGCGATCTCACCAAGAGAGCAGAGTGTTTCAACGAGAATCTTCTTATCCTCAGGAGAAGATCGAGCCAAGACTTGGAGATGGAGGACGACCTCGATACGTTCGTTCGGGTCGAGGGCACAGGAAACAGGACCTTCCATGATGATGCCTCCCGCGGTATAGATACCACGTTGTGTGACGATTGAGCGAGCAGTGAGAAGGGACTTCTCACTGCTGAACGTTGTCCCCGGCGTACGTCTTGATGGTAACACCGGCATGGTGGCTTTGCACGGATACCATCATATTTACCATGGCAGCTAGCGACATGGGCGCGATTCGGCGATCCCGTAGACATAGCCGACATGGTGGGAATCACTTTTGAGCGGTCAGGGGGTCATGACGACCAAGAGTCAGATTCAAGCCAGAGGAATATAAAAGTGCGGCGGAAAAGCTCGTCACCAGGTTGTCCGGACCAACCCACCCATCCCATCCGACCCCAGTCGACTCCCCGCGCCGGGAACTCGGCCAAGGAGACACCGGCCAAGGCAACAACCCTATAAAAACTGTGGGCGGTCGGGGTCCGAGTTTCTTTCTTTCTGCGGACAGACAAGAGTTACACGTACTCAGCTTTACAGGGCTTCTCTCGCAGATTGGGAGGCGACCTGGGATGATCGAGGTACTCGCCGGCTCATACCCTCTGTGGCACGATCTCGCAAAGAGGACGATCGAAATTTCCTGGGGCCGGACCCTAATAGCGACAATGGCAATGACGATGAGGGTCCGCCCAGACTCTGTGAGGCTGCTCGGGGTTCTGGTGAGCAACGCCACCACGACGTTGCCAACGGGGCCCGCAATCGTACCCAGGTACATTCTTCTGGAACCATTGCCTGTGGGAGGTGTGGGGCCGTCAACGACGATTATTCCAGCCTGGCCAGACCCGTCCTCACCTGCACTGCTCACAACCAACCCAGGATCTGACCTGCCCGACCCCGGGCAGAGGAGCACCGGACTTGTTGTGGCATCCTACCCCTGAGGCCTGAATGTTCGAACCCCGGCCTGAGAACTATCCGGCCAAACCCTGGCTTGAGTCGCACTGTTGTTGTCTTGCACTAGTGTTCGTGCGTTGGTGGCACTACGCCGCACCAGCAGACTACTGGCGCAGGGCACGTACAAAGGGGAAAAAGGTGATCTGGGACACACCGAGAAGGGGTCCTTCGACAACAACGGAGTCACCCTCCCCGATTATCCAACCTGCCCTCATAGTTTTTTTAATCCCTGATGTCCGTTGATTCTATACAATATCATTGTCTTTTATAAATTCCCGCTATCCGATGTGTGAACCACAAGACCCGGTTGCCCCGCGCGCAGGTACAGATCTCAGTCGACGCGGGACCAAATATAGGGATTGCTACATGGCTCGACCATCTCTACAAGTATGCACACCACGTTATACTATCTCCCCGGACTTGTAACTTCTTGTAAGGGTTGCGGAAGTCGTAGACAGGTGCGTTCCATTACAACCACTTATATAGATTGCCAGAGGGCATATATTGCCGGTGATATGTAATAATGTGATGGCCGGTTACGAGGCCCCATCAGGATTTCGAGGATTTCCGGATAATATATACCATTATAACGGGTTATAAGCCACGGTGGGGGGATTATACCGCTGATATTTAGATTATAGCGCCGACAGCCGGGTGTAACGGTTTGCCGCACTTTCCACGATTTGCTGACGGTAATGTACACGTTAAAAATCAGCCGGTAAGATTTTCATGACATGTCAACATCCCCTGAGGTTGGTGAAAAGAGGGAAGAAACGAGGCAGCACACTGCAGGCCAACAGCACACTCCTCGCACACCGTAACGGTGTAAAGAATCCCAAGTGAACTTCCCGGGGTCGGAGGTCCAACGGGGGAGTGGCCCGACCGTGTCCCAGAAGGGATACGAAAACGCGTCGCGTTCGGTGCACCACGGATATCGCTCGGTCGGTGTGATTTAGTGGCTTGGCAGGCAACGGAGGAAACGGATGACTCTCCCGGACACGCCGGCCAACTGTCGAGATTTCAGAGACGAGGAAAGCTGATCCGATGGGTCGCAGGAGAACCCGAACGTGATCCGGTCACCAGGTCTTCCCTCCGCTACTTACTCCCCTCATGCGACCGCCGTCCTTGCGCTTGCACATTTAGTTCCCGGCTCTGCACAAGAGTCTCACCACCGCTTTCCGCCAACACCCCCACATTACATTGACTGGTAGCTTGGATGACATACACATTTGGCGGCCGCACCCGGTGACCCTGACGTGAGCTCGACGAACCGCCAACAACCTTCAACCTTCTATTGGGCTCGTGGTCGCGGTTGCGTGGATCTGGCACCGCGGGGACATCCGGCATCACCTCATGGCGGCAGGCTGTTATCTGTCTATTCAATCCCCAATCCCCACCACTTCCCCTCCCTCCTACCACCACCACCACCCACTCGCCCGTATTCAGGCGAGTTTCAACTATGCTCCCTCGAAGGGCAACGCTGGAAGATATTGCGCTGGAAAGGTGAGTCCCTTGAATGTCCACGATTTCGTTTCTGATTGGTGTTTCTCCCCGCAGTCGAGAAGGCGGGGGCGATGAATCAGGATGCACGACCGGGGAGGATACCAACTTTAGTCAGTGGGTGAATAAAAAATGGAGGCGGTGCGTGTCCGGGGTTAATATACCACAAGATTGCCGGTTGATCACCCCGACCTTAGATCTAGGAAGCGTCGAGATACCGACGATTCAAGTGGCTTCAAGAACGGTGCATCGGAGTACGCTTCTGAATCTCATCAGTGGTATTTCATTTGGTTGACGTGGGCTGACAGTAGCCGAGGCCCTGTAGAAGAGCCGGAAGAATCGTTGAGATACCAACGGTTCCAAGAGCCTCGAGAATCTTCGGAGTATGCTTTTAAGATTTCATTAGTTACATATCTTTTGACTAACGCCTAACAGCGGTCAGGGCTCGAGAGCAACCCTCGATCGAAAAGGGTGTGCCGACTAACTTCCCCCCCTCTATCACTTACCTCCCTAATCACTTTCTTTTCGCCGCACACAGCTTAGAGGATGACATGGCTAGGTCACTTCCAGGTCTCCGTCCAAGCGTTCTTGGGGCGACCGACAGCGCCCACATCGGATTCTACGATAAATTCCATCGCATAGCCGACGATCATGACCGTGACTTTGTCAAGAAGTACGATGGAGATTTGGATACCACACTGATCTTCGTGAGCCTCCTCCGCATTTCGACCCTGGTGTCATTCTCGTGTTGATCTGAGGGGAACAGGCTGGTTTATTCTCCGCGGTCGCTTCCGCTTTCATTCTCGACATTCGGAGCCAGCTCGAACCGGACTACGAGGAAATGAACCATACTCTCCTCAAGATTATCGCCAGCTCCGCCCTTGGGAATATCCCAACCGGTGCTGATGCCGCCTTTCCGGTGTGGAATGGCCCTGACGGCACCATCGTCCATGTTCAGACAATCCTCTACTCAAGTCTGTCGGCTTCCCTCCTCGCCGCCCTTGTTGCCATGTTAGGAAAGCAATGGTTGAACCGCTATGCTTCGACGGAGCTTGGATCCATCATCGAACGCGGTCGACGCAGGAAGCGCAAGATGGACGGGATGGTCACCTGGAAGTTCGACCTCGTGATGGAATGTCTACCCCTGATGCTCCAAGCCGCCCTCCTGCTCCTGGGCTATGCCCTCTCCAACTACCTCTATGTCACCAACAAGGTTGTCGCCAGCGTGGTCATCGGTTTCACGTCATTCGGCCTTCTCTTCTACCTCCTCATTGTTTCGGCTGCTACCCTTTCCTACGACTGTCCATTCCAAACTCCCCTCTCCCTTATATTTCGCTTCTTGGTTCGGTTTGACAACGAACACAAGAAGTGCCTCAGGCGATTCAGGGAGGGGTTCAGCCGATGTTTGAATTGGTTCCGGCGAATATTCACTTGGAAGAAGAATCGGCCGAGTCTCCGCAGGCCGGGAGTACCTGACTTATTCGATTGGAACGGTCCTGGTGATGGCACTGAATCGCCTGCGGCCGATCTACCCGGCCGGTCACCCGTGACCTTGAACTGGGGAGTGTACAAGTCCGACTCAGACTGTATTGACTGGACATTGGAGAAGTCGTTAGACGCAGATGTAACCATGGCCATTGCAAGGGTCATTCCCGAGATCGTCTGGCACCCTGGCATTCCGGCTGCCCCATTGGAAAGGTTCTACGACGTGTTGTTGGAATGCTTCGACTGTTCGTCCAGACCTCCCACAGTGAAACCGGATCTCGGGGAGATGGCGTACCTCAGCGCCAGAGCCCTCGTCGACATGGTTACTCAGCGTTTTGCGTTTGTCGGCAGTGAGCTCATGAGAGCCGTATTGGAGTCTATCTCAGCGCGGCACCAAACGGTGGGCCTCCGGGATTACGAGGGAGACTCAGACCTGAAATCGACTCTTGGCATTTTTGACCACATCCTCGGTAATTGGGAATCATCGACATCCATGGACTGGCAGAACTTCACCTTCACCATTCCGCACCACAGTTGGATGAGTTCCAACCTTCTTACCCATGCCATTCCTGCCATCCAGACATTTGATTCCTTACCGAGTGATATCAGGGGATTCATTCTTCATTCCCTTCGATTGGACCCTTCCCCCCCTGCGCAGATTGTAGCGGACTGTCTCTTCATGATCGGTCTACTCCTCGACGTTCAGCCCCCTTTAAATGCTCTATCCTCCCCTGACAAGAGGTGAATCGAGCCTGCATACATTCTCTACGAGTAAGGCTAATCTGACCGGTTACAGTCGCCAAGTTAGCCTTCAGATTGGCAGGATCTACGAGAGTCTCACTAGGACGTTTCAAAACCCGGTTTCCACGCCCAAGATTTCCCGTGCTCTGGAGGCCATGGAGCTCATTGCCCCCCTCTCTAAGGAGGAAATCTCTCGGAACAGCTACGACTTGTTTCGCGTCATTATGCGGATTCCCGTTTCTCCCTACACTCGGGAGAAGAAGTGGGAAGCCTCTCGTCTCGCCTTGCAAGGCGCCTACAAGTGCGACAAATTTTTGCCATCGGTCGAAGATCCTCAAGAGATTCTTACCTTTTTGGAGTATCACTTCGAGTTGGCTGGCAAGGGGGGTCAAGACCATAATGAACCGATTCAGAACGCTTTGCGTGCGTTGGTTCACTCCCCCGGACCTACCATTGAGGTTCTTCGGCGCTTTGACCCAACACAACCCTCATTCGTTCACAATATCTGTCGCCTCTTCCAGAACGACAAGCCTCCCCATCTTTGCAAGGCTGCCCTCCTATTCCTTCCTCTTGTCGGCGACAGGTGGTTCGACGCTCCTCATCCGATCATGGGACCCGGCCAGATGATTGGTCTGTGTATGGATTTGGCTTCCGTCGTCGACCGCTTCGAGCATACGCACGATGTCCAGAAAGCCTTCCTCGCGGTTCTACTCAGAATGATCAACTCCCCCCACTGGCGTCCTCATATCGTCCCGGAGAACTGGAGGTTGTTGGAATACTTCACTTTGGTTCCGGACGACGACATACCTTTGAGGAGTTGTATCGACAATCCGGAGTTGATAGACGCGATCAGCGCCTTGAAAAATCCGGATGTTTTGGCGCTTTGGTTGGTGGTTTTGTGCTGGAAGTACGAGGAGTTGATTCCTCAAGTTCAGAAGCGGTTGAAGGCGGTTATGAAGGAGATCATCCCAGGCGACAACAGGCCACACCTCGATGCGTGTCTGTCGATGATAAACCGGAGGTTGAAGGCGGCTGGGGAAACGTTAGAGCGGTCTACTGGACCGGCTGCCGGTGATCTTGGGACGGAGATCGGCAACCTTCGACAGGCCAGGGTTTCTTTGGTTGCACTCAGAGTTGGGGAGGATTAACACTGTTTGACCGCGTTGATGAGCTGCACTTTCTCGTCTTGTTCTTCCTCGTATCGCTATCATGCTGTCATCCACCCCGCCTTGTTTGTTGTTTTGCGTCTATGTCAGGTTCATATCTCTCTCCCTTCTATCTCTGCTCAATATTTTTTCATTCCGAACGCATCGTTACAATCGTGGACTTCCCCTCTGTAGGGCGCCGTTCCAATGCCCACATTACTTCGCTCCTAGCATGCGTGTATTGCGTAGATGTTTCTCGCTTTTTTTTTTCCAGTCGCCTTTACACCGCAAACTACGAAATTCTTGATACGCGGGACGGGGGTGCGGCCGAATAACATATTCCAAGATCAGTAGCTCTCTGGATTTGTAGCCGGAAACTGGATATCGACTGCTCCACCGTGCTCAAGTGGGCAGCACGGAGCCGTAGCACACAGGGGGTGGAAGCGACAGGTGAATGCGGGACTATCAGGAAATTTCTTATATATCCTCATAAGTGGCTGAAGTCGGTTATAAAACAATGCTTGCTGAGTGTAGCATGAAGCAAAGGAGGAAAAGGGAGCTGGACATTCCTAACTCAGAGGTCGGCCTTTCGAGGGCCATCTCGGGACAGGCGCCTGCGGGCATAGATGTGAGCGGGTGAAACGTAGCCGTGATAGCGCCGAAGCCGTTACACCGACCAGATATTTTCCGTCAGAGGAACGCATTCCGGTGTCCCCATACCATCCCGCCAGTTCCCTCTCTCGCAACTGTCACTGTGCTGCGAAGGTTTTTTCGTCGAGTCCAAATTGCAAAAGCCGTGCACGTGATGAGCCCGTCACTGTCGGCTTTGTCTTTGACCAATGACAATTTCCCCCAGTAGCCAATAGAGTTTTTGCGACATGGTCACGCCTCCAGATGATGCTGAAAATCGAGAAGAAAACAGGTGACTTGCAGGCCAACAGGTATCTACGGCACATTCTTCGCACACCGTAGAGAATCCGGAGCGGATATCCCAGGATGAGATCCAGCGGGGGGAGCAGGGCTGCATCCTGGACGGGACACGAAAGCGCGTCGCATTGCACCACGGATATCGCTAGGCCGGGGTGATTTAGTTAGAGCGAAGCTCGTCATAAGAGCGGCGGGGGCCGGCAAGCGTTTGCACTCGTGTAAGTAGGATTTGGTCGAATCGGCAAACAGGCCACTGAGAGCAATTGGGAGGGCGAGCATGTGGGGGTGGGCAACGCGCAGCCAAATTCAGACTCCGATCGTCACGGATCCTTCGTCTCAAAGGTGGCACACCGGTTAGAAGTGTTTCCAGAAAACATACCCCTTAGTCGCGAGAGAGAAATGTTGAGACTGCTCATCAAAAATATTAATGTCGGCCTCGACCGTCGCATCGCACCCAAAGATGACATCTATGACCTGATTTTCAACAAAACCGGCTCTGCGGGAGTGGAGTTGGTTTTTGTGAATTCGATGTATCGCGCGGAGGGGAGAGCGAGCCTACGTCCATGCGCTACTTATGTAATAGCTATCCAGGTGTATGCGAACCCCGCCAGACAGGAGGTGTAATAAATTCTACTCGCCACCATCCTCCAGCCCATCCTCCACAGTCTGCGCAATGCCTCTCCAAGGCCGTCAGAGGACACAACACCAAAAAGCCCAAGCCGCTGCAATGCGGAAACGACGATGGTTACCGGGGCCTCGCATCGAGGACAAGGTGATCAACCCCGGAGCTTCTCGTGAACGGCGCCCGTTTCGCTTGCATATTGATCTACCGTCGTGATGACCGTTGACAACGTTGAAGTGTCACCAATTTTTGTCCGCCTGCCTTGTTACTGACTCGCATTCGTTGTCTCAGCCTTTATTACTGACATTTGTCCATGGCCACTTATCTTATATGTTTTTATCGATGCAAACCCCCTGGCCGTGTGCTGTAACGACAAATCTATCCACCCCGCGCACTTTATGTACAATATTCGACACGTACAATTTATAATCCTGGATACGATTGGGATGGGGTTCCCTGGTGGAGATAAACAAATGTAAACAATGACGGTCGCGTTGGCGTGGTTGCCCATCCCCAGAGCATGGAGAGTTCGGGGTGCAAGTCGATCTTGGCAGGAAACGGGGGAAACAGTTGGCTTTCGTGGGCACGCCAGCTAACTGTCGAAACTTCAGAGACGAGGGAAGCTGGTCTGATGGGTCGCAGGAGAACTCGAACGTGATCCGGTCACCAGGTTTCCCTCCTCCTCCGAGACAGACGCTTCAAACCACTACTCACTCCCCTCATGCGACCGCCTTCCTTGTACTTGCACATTTGGTTCCCGGCTCCGCACAAGGGTGTCACCACCGCTTTCCTCCAACACCCCCGCATTACATTGACCGGTAGTTTGGACGACATATCTATTTGACGGCCGCACCCTGACGTGGGCTCGGCGAACCGCCAACAACCTTCAACCTTTTATTGGGCTCGTGGTCGCGGCTGCGTGGATCTGGCACCGCGGGGACATCCGGCATCACCTCATGGCGGCAGGCCGTTATCTGTCTGTTCAATCCCCAACGACCACGACCTCCCCTCCCTCCTACCACCACCACCCACTCGCCCGTATTCAGACGGGTTTCAACTATGCTCCCTCGCAGTACGAGACTGGAAGATATCGCACTGGAAAGGTGAGTCCCTTGAATGTCCACGATTTCGTTTCTGATTGGTGTTTCTCCCCGCAGTCGAGAAGGCGGGGGCGATAAATCGGGATGCACGACCGGGGAAGATACCAACTCCAGTCAGCGGGTGAACACAAAACGAAGACGGTGCGTCTCCGGGGTTAATCTACCACAAGATGGCCGGTTGATCATTCCGACCTCAGATCTGTGAAGCGCCGGAGTACCAACAACTCAGACAGGCTCGGGAATGACGCACCGAAGTACGCTTCTGAATCTCACCAGTGGTATTTCATTTGGTTAACGCCTGGGGGTAGCCGGGACCCTGTAGGAGAGCCAGAAAAATCATTGAGATACCAACAGTTCGGAGGGCCTCGAGAATCGTCGGAGTACGCTTTCCAAGTTTCATCGGTTACAGATCTTACGACTGAAACCAAACAGCGGCCGGGACCCGGGAGTAATTATCAATCCAAAAATGTGCGCCGAAATGACTTCCCCTATATCATTTACCTTACTAATAACTTTTTCTTTCGCCGCTCCAGCCTAGAGGACGACGCGTTTGTACCCCTCCCGGGTCTCCACCCAAGCGTTCTCGGGGAGAACGACAGAGCTCACATCGGACTCTACGATAAATTCCATCGCATAGCCGACGATCATGACCGTGACTTTGTCAAGAAGTACGATGGGGACTTGGATACCACACTGATCTTCGTGAGCATTTCCCGCATTTCGACCCTGGTGTCATTCTCGTATTGGTCTGAGGGGAATAGGCCGGTTTGTTCTCCGCAGTCGCATCCGCTTTCATTGTCGACGTTCGGAGCCAGCTCGAACCGGACTACGAGGAAATGAATTATGCGCTCCTCAAGATTATCGCCAGCTCCGCGCTTGGGAATATCCCAACCGGTGCCGATGCCGCTTTTCCCGTGTGGAATGGCCCCGATGGAACCATCATCCATGTGCAAACCATTCTCTACTCGAGTCTGTCAATCTCCCTCCTCGCCGCCCTCGTTGCCATGATGGGAAAGCAATGGTTGAACCGCTATGCTTCGGTGGAGCTTGAATCCATCATCGAACGCGGGCGACACAGGAAGCGCAAGATGGACGGGATGGTCACCTGGAAGTTCGACCTCGTGATGGAGTGTCCACCCCTGATGCTCCAAGCCGCCCTCCTGCTCCTGGGCTATGCCCTCTCCAACTACCTCTATGTCACCAACAAGGTTGTCGCCAGCGTGGTCATCGGTTTCACGTCATTCGGCCTTCTCTTCTACATCCTCATTGTTTCGGCTGCTACCCTTTCCTACAATTGTCCATTCCAAACTCCCCTCTCACGTGTATTTCGCTTCTTTGTTCGGTTTGACAACGAACACAAGAAGTGCCTCAAGCGATCTGGGGAGTGGTTTGGCCGACGTTTGAATTGGTTCCAGCGAATATTCACTCGGAAGAAGAATCGGTCGAGTCTCCATAGCTCGAGAACACCCACTGAATCGCCTGTGGCCGATCCATCCCACCGGCCACTCTGGGGATTATACAAATTCGACTCGGGCTGCATTGATTGGATGTTGGGGAAGTCGTTGGATGCAGATGTCACCATGGCCATTGCAAGGGTTGTTCCCGAGATCATGTGGCACTCTGACATTCGGGCCGTCCCATTGGAAAGGTTCTACGACGTGTTGTTGGAATGCTTTGACCGTTCGTCCAGACCCCCCACAGTGATACCGGGTTTTGGGGAGATGGCTTACCTCACTGCCAAAGCCCTCGTCCACATGATTTCTCAGCGTCTTCTTCTCTCCGGCTGCGAGCTCGATAAGGCCGTATTTGAATCTATCTCGGAGCGACACCAAACCATGCGACTAGAGGATTGCGAGGGGGACTCGGACCTGAAATCCACCCTTGGAGTTCTTGACCTTGTCTTCCGTAATTGGGAATCACCGACAATCATGGACTGGCAAAACTTCTCCTTCACTATTCCACATCATACTTGGATGGCCATAATCCTTTTCCCTCATGCCGATGATATCCTCGAGAAACGTGGTTCCTTACCGGGCGATATCAGGGGGTTCATTCTTCACTCCCTTCGATTGGACCCTCTCCCTCCAGCATCAGTAGTAGCCAATTGTCTCTTCATGGTTGGCCTAGTCCTCGGATTCGACCCGCCTGATAATGGGATATATGCCATTGACCAGAGGCGAGTTGAGTTTGCATTCATTCTCTATGACATGAGGCTAAATTTACCTGTTACAGTCGCCAGGTCAATATTCAGATTGACAGGATCTACGAGAGGCTCGCTCAGATATTCAACAACTCGATTCCCGCACCCCGCGAAATTTCCCGTGCTTTGGAGGCTATGGAGCTCATTGCCCCCCTCTCCAAAGATGAAATTGCTCAGAGAAGCTATAACTTATTTCGAGTCGTTATGCAGGCTCCCATTACTCCTTCCTACACTCAGGAGAAGAAGTGGGAAGCCTCTCGTCTCGCCTTGCGAGGCGCCTTCAAGCGCGACGAGTTTTTGCCATTGGTCGAAGATCCTCAAGATATTCTCACCTTTTTGGAGCATCACCTCGAATTTGCTGACAGAGGAGGTCGAGACCACCATGAGCCGATTCAGAACGCTTTGCGTGCGTTGGCTCACTCCCCCGGACCTACCACTGAGGCTATTCGGCGCCTTGACCCAACACAACCCTCATTCGTTCACAATATCTGCTGCCTCTTCCAGAACGACAAGCCCCCCCAGCTTTGCAAGGCTGCCCTCCTCTTCCTTCCTCTTATCGGCGACAGGTGGTTCGACGTTTCCCGTCCGATCGTGAGGCCCGGCCAAATGATAAATTTGTGTATGGATTTGGCTTCCGTCGTCGAGCGCCTCGAGCATACACGCGACGTCCAGAAAGCCTCTCTCGCGGTTCTGCTCAGGATGATCAACTCCCCTCACTGGCGTCCTCATATCGTCCCGGAGAACTGGAAGTTGTTGGAATACTTCGCTTCGGTTCCGGACGATGATATACCTTTGAGGAGTTGTATCGACAATCCGGAATTGATAGATACGATCAGCGCCTTGAAAAACACAGACGCTTTGGCACTTTGGTCGGTGGTTTTGTGCTGGAAGTACGAGGAGTTGATTCCTCAAGTTCAGAAGCGGTTGAAGGCAGTTATGAAGGAGAATGTCCCAGGTGACAACAGGTCATACCTCGATGCGTGCCTGTTGATAATAAATCGGAGGCTGACGGTGGTTGGGGAAGCGTTGGAGCGGTCTACTGGACCGGCTGCCGATGCTCTTGAGACGGAGATCGATAGCCTCCGACAGGCCAGAGTTTCTTTGGTTGCCCTCAGAGTTGGGGAAGATTAACTGTGTTTGGCCTGTTGGTGGGCTGCGCTTTCTTGTCTCTCCCCTCCTTACGTTCCTGTCATGCTGTCATCCACCTCGACTTGTTTGTTGTTTCGCGTCTATATTGGACTCATATCTTTCTCCCTTGCTTTCCGCTCAAGGCTTTTCATTCCGAACGCATTATTACAGTCGTGAACTTCCTCTCTGTGGGGTGTCGCCCCAATACCCATATTATTCCGTTCGTAGCATGCGTGTATTGTATAGAAGATGTCCCTCGGTTTTTCTGTCGCTTTTACACTGCGAACTGCGAAACTCTTGATACACAGAACGGGAATGCGACCATACGGATTCCAGGATCAACAGCTTTCTAGGTTTGTAGCCAGCAAGTAGATAGCAACTGTTCCATCATGCTCGAGTTGACAGTACGGACCCGTACCTCACAGAGAGTGGGAGCGTGGTCTAAAGCGGGAAGTGAATGCAAGACGTGTCCGGGATATCAGGAGATCCGGTATATCCTCACAAACGACTGAAATCTATCGCAGAGGCCCGAAATGGGTGCCGAGTGGGGTAGGAACCGGGGAAAACAAAGAGAGCTGAACGTTCCTAACCCAGAGGTCGGCCTTGGAGTTCTTAAGGGCCATCTCGAGACAGGCACCCGCGAGCCCGGACCTGAAACATGCAGCTGTGATAGCGCCAAAACTGTCATACCGAGCAGATATTTTCCCTCGGAGGGATGCGTTCCGGTGTCCCCGTCCCGTCGGGTTCCTCTCTTGCGAACGCTGCGACGGGTTTTCCGCCGGTGCTCCACATCGCGAAAGCCGTGGACGTGGTGAACCGGTCACGAGTAGTGCCGGCTTTGTATTTTACAGTTTCCACTGGTCAATGAGTGCGTCGACGTGATCTGCTAAAGCTTTGAGTACCACCAGGCCTGGCGTTCCCGACTCTCCGGAAAACTGACTTGAGCGATCAGAAAGAACGTTTGCCGTTTGAGCGGACTCTAGTTTGCGATTCGGGACGTTGGGGGTCCTGCCGGTGGCCTCGCCAAACCGCTGAAACGTTGAATATTGCTGGTTGTATTTCGATTTGCCTATCGTCGTTCATAATTACCTGGAGGTCGCGTCTGCCCTCCCTCTGCATGCCGTCCAAGCGATATATTCATCTCCCACATAGGGAGGTTACGTCGCACATGATTCCGTAGATGCTATACCAGGTGGTGAATACCGAATACCAAACGAGCTAGGACTCTCATATCTTCCATGACGAATGATAAGGTGTGGATGATGATTTCTGTGGGGAGTTGTAGGAGCGGGGAACGGTGTAGGTTCCTGATACGGAGGAGTTTCTCCAAGTGGACGAGCACGGCCGCGATCTCGGTTTCTGCCTCCTTCAACGTCGTGTCGTCAGTGGTCTTGGTGGGAGAGGCGGCCGTAGACTGAAGTAGAGTTAAGGTATGCGATGGCTCGGATCAACGTGCGATGGTAAGTTTTGATAGTGGGAAACGAGACCCGCTGTATCCCTGAACCACGTCCATATACTAGAATGACAGTGAGACCTTCATTCCGGGGGAGAATATCACACACTGCCGAGTGTCGTCAGAATGATTTTGCAGGAGGAGAGGACCGCGGTGAAGTATACCGGAAACCAGTCTCAGGTGGGACGCTTCTTTGACAGCTACCACCACAAGCCTGATCGGACTTAAAGTGGGTCAGCCAGCGAAAAAGAAGTAGATACTTTCTCTCTATACCTCGCCTCTACTCTACATTCGCACTAGACCGGAGATATTCAACCCGGCATGATTCCGGCACGGACCAAACGCACCGTGACCGGAAATTCCAATCGAGACCAACCACTAGAACAAATCCACACGACCATGAATGTGATTTCTCCCTCCATAAAGAACGCAGAAGACGCCAAAGCTTTCCTTATTGGCAGAGGCTGGCTGCTACCTGGAGAAAACACCTCCCTCGACACCCTAGCAAGAATCCTGTTCTCCACAGTCGTTGAACACAAGTTGGCAACACAACCGGCAAACCCCATACTCGCAGTTGCATATCTCATCACAGAGCAACTAGAAGAAGGAATCAAACAACACACTGCTAACATTATCACCAAACACCTACTTGACTCACTTGTACCAATCACAGCTGAAATCCAGACCAAACTCGAACAACACCTACAAGCAGTCACCAACAACATCAAAGCCCACACCGTCCTCATGGAGAAACTGCAACAGACCCAGGAGAAACTAGAAGAGACTGCCCGGCAGACGACAGCCAACACCTGAACGTACAGTCAGGTAACAGCCACCGAACAAAGCACCCCCCTCCCATCCCTATCCCATTCACCCCAAACGTGTCATACTCACAGATGCAGATCTGAAACCGTGAAGAGATCAAACACCAACAAATACTGATTGACTTCGAAAGAACAGCAAGCATGAACCTTGACGTGATGGATGAGTACACCCTCTCCAGAAAGGCCACAGACTCCATCAAGACTATCTGGGCAGCAACAACCGAACCCAAACCCCCACACCCCAAACTCAAGGCCGCCACACTCATGTGCAATGGAGGATTACTCTTGGAACTTGACTCCCCCAAAGCGGTCGATTGGCTAAAGAGAGAAGATGTACAAGAAAGCTTCCTTTCCAACATGGGCTCGGGCGCAAACATCAAAGATAGAACGTATCAAGTCATTGTCCAGTTCATCCCAGCCAACTTCAAACCCAATGATGATCAACACATTCGAGAATACGAGGCATCTAATGGCCGAGAATCGGAATCAGTCCTGAAGGTGGAGTGGATCAAACCAGTGAGTGAGAGAAGGCAAAATCAGAGGGTAGCAACAATGAGGGTCTATCACAGAGACGCTGTCGCACACGGAGGTAGCTACAGTGGATATTTGTATAGAACAAGTGGAATAGCAGAACCTTGCACACATTTGCTCAAGACTAAGATAAGATAAGATAAGATGAGAAGAGATAAGATTAGGACCAGTCAGATAAGATTAGACAAGGATTATCTTATCAGATAAAGGTACACACACAAGCCTACCAGGATCCACTTGGACACACAGAACCATGCAATCAGACAACAACATCTGGACCCACATGGACCTGCAAGCACACAAGAACCCACCAGGACCCACACACAGCCTATAGAACCTAGCAGAATAGTATGGAATTCACCAGAACCAAGTAGAATGTTTCGGAACTCCATGGAACTAGATGGAATATTGTAGAATATGCTGGAAGATGATAGAAGGATGAAGAATTGTGGAATTAGGTAAGCAGATGGAAGGTCATAGAATTAGGTAGAAATAGATAGAATCTCATGGAATCCCATGGAACCTCATGGAATGTTCCATGTCCTTCTCACCTGTAATTCTTTATAAAGAGCTCATCCACACTTCTAAGGGTAAGGACTCCCCCCTCCCAGAACACAGCCCTCTTGGGATCACAGCCCTCACCCTCTCCCACCTTTCCTTTCCCTTTCCTACATTCTCCAGTCATCTCTATAGTCCACACCCTTGATCTGTGGAAGAGTTGACCTTTTGTTTAGTTTGAATAGGATCTAGTTTCTGACATACAGAGTGAACCTTGAGTGAAGATTGAACTATCCTCAGGACATCTGAGTGTTCTGTGATTGTGCCAGCATTAGGATCTCTGTTGGACTGAAGCAATAGATAAGCCTTCAGGCAGAGAGTGTTGGGCCACAGACAGGTGTTTGTGACTGAGTACATTGTCTACATCAAGACCCCACCAAGTTTTCAGAGCAAGTTGCACACGACCTTTACGACATATCAGCATAGCCACTCAAGTGTAGTAGCTTTGCACGACATATCCCCTTGATGACCCCGACATATCCCCATGACAACCAGGTTTCCAAGACAACCTTCAGTCCCTACGACAACACTTGTTACCACAGCTACAGCACAGCCTCATCGCTACAGCAACACATCCCTTAAGACCAGCAGACCTCAAGATCAGTCAGCAAGAAGTCAAGTACAGCCTCATCAAGTCTAGACCAGCACAGCCCCCCCCCCAATAGTCTAAAGTCTATTAGCAAGGTAGATCTTTGACTCATCAAGATCATTCCATTCCTAATCATCAAGGTAGATCAGGAACCCATTCCCCATTCCCCACAAGAGGATAGGTGAAAGCATCATACGTTCAGGACTATATCAGTGTGATCATACATTGGTGCAAGCCTCTTCAACACAAAGAACACTACTGAGGGACACTCTCCTTCAGCGAACTCAGCAGGACCAAGAGCCGAGAGAACGACAATCCCCGCTCACCCTATGGAGTTGGTTAGTCGAGTACAACATCCTCTAATCAACCAGCCTACTTGCCCATCAAGCAAGTGAACCAAACAAAGGGTCAAAGGTTTCTTACATCCTAGCCCTTACCAAACTCGACAACACGATATCTGCAAACAAAATCCTCAGTGAAGGTGCATATGTCCTTGGCAAAAGAACTAGCCCAAAGAAACCGAAGAAGGAGCTGATCCGATGTCTCAAATGCCAAAGATTTGGACACAAGTGTTGTGATTGCAGGTCAGAGACCCCCAGATGCGGCAAGTGTGCAGGAATGCATGAAACAGATTCCTGCACAGCGCAGCAAGATAACTTCAAATGCGCTAACTGCCCGGGCTCGCACCCAAGCTATGACAGAGATTGTCCAGCCTTCGAGGAAAAATGCATACAGACTGATGCTCGCCGCCCCGAGAACAACCTTGTATTTTACCCCACAGATGATTCCTGGACATGGGCAACAATAGAACACAACGCCCAAGCCAGCCCGCCTGCCGCCAACCCCACGTCCAGACCCAACCGCCTCAATACCCTCTGAAAAACCCAACTTACCGGAGCAAATGCCACCCCCATTGGACATCTCCCCACCAGCAGTCAGCAATCCCAATCCTGAGACCTGCAATGATCCCAATGATCCCAATGCAACTCTGCATCTGGCAACAGAATCTGAACAAATCCCTCACCTTGCAACTTCACCTCATAAACACGGCTCACCCAAATGACTGGGACGTTCCAATATTACAAGAATCATGGACAATAGTTGCAGCCCAATAAATACATTTATTGGTGTCAGTAAGCAGCACAAGAAATCTATTTCTTCCTGTTGGATCTGACAATTGTATTTGTGAGATTGGTCAATGCAACAATTATAATTGTGGTCCCCCAGGTGAGACATCTGACCCATTGTATCGGACCAGTGGCCCACTGTCTCGGACCCAGGGTTTGATGGGGTGGGTCCCAGGGTATTGGGTGATCGGGCTTGCACCTTGGTGTGACAGCTGTGGGAAATACCCATCATATATCATTTCCGGGCATCCTTCCCCCCATCAAAATATTTCTGGGAGGATGACCAGGTGTGGGAAATGCCTCCCCTGGCCTCCTACCCCTCTGGGTGCCTATTTAGGTGGCCACACTAGCCATATTTGGGCAATATATATTGATTGGCTTACCTAAGTATCATTTCATTGGCTGAATCAAAAAGCACACACAAAAACCTTTGAAATAAAATGTGAGAAAAATACTGGGCCCTGTAGAATGCCAAATCCGTAAAATCCCGCTAAACATGACCTCAAATGGATGAGAATTGAGCGAGGTACGTTCAATTTTTGAATGGGGATTGGGCGAGCATTGCCAGCTCACTGCGCGGATTGATGGGACTGATCGTGATTTCCTTTTTTAGAAAACATAGCGCCTGGGCTCGTGCCAGGCATACAGCCTATCCCCTTGCGATTGGGGACCACACAGGTAGGTTAGGGCCTAGCCCTTTGATATATTGGCCATACTAACAGGTGTCTAGGGTTTGACACCGTTCCGGTGTCATCTGGTGCAGGTCCAGTTACCCTTATCCAGAGGATCGGGGGAATAAATCCCCCTATAGTGGGTTCAACAGGTAAGCATTCGCTCAGCCATTGTAGACGTTTAATCTACTAACAAACGCCAAGGGATCCCGCCACGTTTGACACGATTTGTTGAACATTTCCTCACCTCGCCTCCCGGGCGGGTGGGAATAAAACTCCTCATTGCAGCCGCTACTAGACGGCAATTGCTTAGCTGTTTCATAGGATTTGTATCCTACTAACACCAAGGGATACCGCCACTTTCAGTGCGATTTGGTAAGGTTTTCCCTACCTTGCCTCCCGGGTGGGTGAGGATAAATTTGCTCGTCACAGCCCCCACAGGTAAGCATTCATTTTTCCCTTTTGGGAACCTATTCTACTAATCCAAATGAAGGTAGCCGAGCCTATTTCAGGCTTGTTTTATGCAGTTCATGACTCCCATTCTAGGGTGGCCAAAATCACAAAAATCATGACTTTGCCTGAACGCAGCGCACAGTCGTTTCGCCCTTCTGAGCAATTATTCTAGCATGCATTCGTGAGGGGACCACGCCCATCCCACACAATCGCATCCACATCCCCCACGTTGGGAGATGTAGATGCAATTCCGGCACTCTCCAGCTCTCCTGTGATGTACATTTCACCATATTGTCTGAAACAATACTCATACTTTCTATCCATTATTTTCTACAGTCTTTATTCTTTTACACGGCTTTATCACCGCAGGAAATGTCCCTGTCGAGTTTTCTGGCTTTGGAGTAAAATCTCCTCCCGGATCACTCCTACCATCTTACCATCATCAGAGTTGGCTTGTATTCTTGGGGAATACATATTCCCTACAAATTCCGGGTGTTTTTACGCATCTGTTGTGAGTATTCTTTCTTCTACACATGTTTTTCATTGAATCTCTCTCCCCTCCTCACACCTCTTCCTCTTGTTTTCTTGGTTCATTTTTACCTGTTCCTGAGTGGTACACTGGTATAATATGCGCCACAGAAGCTGCGTGTAGGGTGGTCCAACAATCGGTAAGTTATTTTGCTTTTTGTGTTCCACCCTCCCCCTGAGAACACCCTATAGATATTTGCCTTTTTCACAATATCCAGAGCTTTACCTTGGGTAGTATGGACCTTAAATTCATTCCTTATATGATATATATGTATTCCAATACTATAGATACCTCGATAAATTGACTGTTACAACAATATACACACTCCTCCCACATGTTCATCCGGTTGAAAGTCCTCCCCACCATAACGTGAACATTCCTGGTCAAAATTCTCAAGATATTATGTAGATATACTAAGTAGTCAATAGTTTCAATAATACCCATGCTACATCCTCGGCGAAAAACTCGTAGTCCTTGTGAACCCTGTCCTTGGGCTGATTTTCATCAAGGATCCGCACCCACCAATATGCAAGGACCACAACATTGAGCAAACCATTGATCTGTGGGGCATAAAGGCCCTCCCAACTGCCATCAACCTCACAAGGGACTCAGCTGTGCCCGAACATCCTCCAAGAAGGTTGAATAGAGCCCCACCACTGGAATACCGAATCTGTGAACATTCAGAAGGTTTGGTTCCCCCCTCTAAAGTCAGGGAGGTTGGAAGGGCAGGCTCATGAGGTCCACTGACTGATTTTGGGAGGTCGCCCTCCTGTGGGCAGTGTCCCACTTACACCAGACTTGTCATTTGCCTTGAACTTGATGTATTGGAAGAGTATTTGATGAAAGTGGGAGTCTTCGGCTTCGTTGAGGTAAGCAAAGATATTGACCTCACATTTTCCCTTGCCATGGGAAAGAAGAAAGGCAGGGACATCCACTGTGTCGATGAGAGTCTCTGGCGCCAACAGGGAACACACGGTTGGTGTGACAGTTGATGGGGAGCCACCCACTGTGAGGCCGGTCACAGTAGCGGCAAGCTTGGTACCAGTAATGGCAACAGGTTTGGGACCGGTGACAGGAGTGATGGTGGATTCAGTGTGGGGGGGACTGGCAATAGGTGGTCCAACTAATCCGGTGTCCGCGGTTCCAGTGAGTTGAGGATTGGTGGCATCAGGTTGTGCAGGGATAGTCGTATCAGAAGGAGCAGTTTCATCCACGATGGCTGTGGCACTGGTAGTAACTGTAGACAAGGGAGTCAAGGTAGCAGGGGTGAGAGAGGCGGACTCCAAGGATTCCCTATTGCTGACATCGGGGGCAGGGGTCCAGACAGATGACCAGGTCACAATCCCAGATGTCCTCTGGTGTTTCGTCTTCGCTGGACCTTTGAAGACTATGGAATTGCCGGACGACGATCCATCACCACTCTGATCACCACCGCCCTCATCTTCACCGCTCGAACCTTCGAAGTAACAAATTGGGCGGGAGCAATAGTTGCAGCCCAATTAATATAAAGGTTTGTGTCAGTAAGCAGGACCTACCAATCAAATGTTCCAGTTAGAGTTTGAAAATACAAATCTGGTTTGTCCCCCAGATGGCAATTGCAATTGTGGTTCCCTAGTGTTCCCCAGACGAGACATTCAACCCATTGTCTCGGGTCCAGAGAAGCGATGGTTTGATGGGGTGAGTCCCACTATCTCGGGGTGATCAGGCTTGGTTCCTGGTATCACAACTTTGGGAAATACCCATCACTGGGCTTCCCCGGGTATTCCCCTCCCATCAAAATACATCTGGGAGGATGACCAAGTGTGGGAAATGCTTCCCCTGGCATCCCCCTGTTCCGGATGACCCCTTGGGTGGCCACACTAGCCATATTTGGTCAATAAATTTGATCAGCTTACCTAAGCATTATTTTACTGGCTGGTTCAAAAAGTGTATACACAAAAATCTTCGAAATTAAATACGAGAAACATACCAGGCCCTGAAGAATGTCAAACACAGACAATCCCGCTAAATGTGACCTCAAATGGATGAGAATTGAGCAAGATATGCTCGATTTTCGTATGGGTGCTGAGCAAGCATTGCCAGCTCACCACGCGGATTGATGGGATTGATTGCGATTTCCTTTTTGGGAACGCGCACGGTACCTGGGCTCACCCCTGGTTGCAGTCCTTTTCCCTCGTGATTGGGGGCCACACAGGTGAGTCGGGCCTTAGCCCTTTAGTATACACTGGGGGCAAGGGGTGGTGGCCTGGGCTGGTACATCACAAGTACATCACAAGGACATGGACAAAGTACCAGGCAAAAACCCACCTGGTACATCTCAAGTCCATTCAGAATTTTCCCAACCAGTTT